>LSQX01112920.1_pt1 | contig 12234 bp, 11 predicted proteins | sample 654561 | NCBI WGS metagenome assembly LSQX01 (sample SAMN04489861, study PRJNA283612) | anaerobic digester metagenome | isolation source: 4 biogas reactors fed with cattle manure at either 37C or 55C with and... | place: Denmark: Kongens Lyngby | collected 2014 | reverse complement strand
TCCACCAGGTAGCATAAGTACTGAATTTAAATCCTTTTCTATAATCAAACTTTTCTACTGCTTTCATAAGACCAAGATTGCCTTCTTGAATCAAATCCAGAAACAACATACCTCGGCCTACATACCTTTTAGCTATGCTGACTACCAGTCTTAAATTGGCCTCTACCAGCTTTCGTTTGGCTTCTTCTTCCCCCTGTTCGATCCTTAAAGCCAGATTAATCTCTTCCTCGGCAGTAAGCAACCTTACCCTTCCTATTTCTTTCAGATACATACGAACGGGATCATCGATCTCAATACCATCGGGTACTGCTACTTCCGCTGTTTCTACATTTTCCTGCTCTGTGTCCTCTTCCCCATCCAAATCACTTTCACTACCGATAGTAATACCTAATGATTGAAGATGTTCCAATATGTCATCTATATGATCAGATTCCAGGCTAAAACCCTGGAGTTCATCAATGATTTCTTCATAGGAAAGATTCTTTTTCTTCTTGCCTTTTTCAGCAATAACTGTTATTGCTTCAGCCAGCTTTCCATCTGCTTTCATCTATATCCCCCTTCCCGGGTTTCATTAAGGATGGTATCAATTTCAAGAATGAACTTCATTATACTGTTAAAATCTCCTTCGGTTTTAAGGATATCCAGCTTATGGTAGAGTATTCGCTGGCGCCTTTTGGCCTTGGTCATAGCCACCTGACGAATCAGGTTGTCTATGCTAACGTTATCTATTTCTTCAATATCTTCCAAAATGAATTCCAAGCGGGCAGCGGTGCTGCTTATCTTTTCATCTTCAACTTGAACCAATTGCTTCAGCTGCCCTCTATGGGTACATTGAGAGATTAACTCCCTATACCCGGGATCGGAAATGAAGTCGATTCCTATAGTATTTTGAATTCTGGCATAAACCCCAGGATCTTTTAGCATAGCTGCCAATATTTTCTCTTCTAAGCTATAATTGCCGTATTCAATATTATCCCTATCTTTACTACTTTTATTCTTGGATATCGGCAGAACATCCCGTTTTTTTGAGCTTACTTCCCGGTAAACCAACCCTTGTTCCAGACGCAACTTCTGGGCCAAGTTTTTTATGTAATAATCTACTTCTATTTCACTCTGTAAAGCGTTAATATCACCTTTTACGGCATTAATAATAGTCTTTTGGGCCTCAAAATTCATCTCTTTAGCTTGATTTATATATTTATTTATCTTAAATTCCAGATAAGTTATTTTATTATTCTGGATATAACGCAAAAACTCCTCTTTTCCATACAATTCTAAGTAATCATCCGGGTCTTTCCCGGAAGGCAGAGTAAGTATTTCTACTTTCAAATCCTGCTCCTGCAGAACCTGGGCGGTCCGCACAGTCTCTCTCTGTCCTGCCTCATCGCCGTCATAAATAATGATTACTGCCTCGGCATAACGTCTTAACAAAACCCCTTGCTCAATGGTAAAAGCGGTACCCAGGGTAGCAACACAGTTCTTGATTCCATTTTGATGCATCTTGATGCAATCCATATATCCTTCAACTAGCAGAACCTGGTTTTCTTTTCGTATTGTTTCCCGGGCTTGATGTAAACCATAAAGGTGTTTACGTTTGGAATATATATCGGTTTCCGGCGTATTGAGGTACTTGGGCAGGCTATCATCCATAACCCGGCCGCCGAAACCCACCACCTTTCCATCATAGCTGCCAATAGGAAATACTATCCGCTTTCTAAACAAATCATAATACCTATCGTTGCTGCTGCGTTTAATCAAACCCGACATCTTAATGTACTGCTGGGCATAGCCCTTTTTTAACAGGTATTCTTCCAAAGCATTCCATGAATCTAAGGCGTATCCCAACTGAAACTGGCTTATCGTGTCCAGGTTTATTCCGCGTCCCTTTATATAATCAATAGCCAGCTTATTCTGTGAAGAAAGCAGCATTTGATTAAAGAACTGTGCTGCCGCTTGATTGACTTCCAGCACTCTTTTTCTGGTTCCGTCCTCTTTCCTGTTGCGGTTGGATAACTCCAAGGTCACTCCCGCTCGGCCGGCCAGCATTTCTACTGCCTCAGTAAAATCAAGGCCGTCTCTTTTCATTATATAAGTGAAAATGTTTCCTCCCGCATGGCATCCAAAACAATAAAACAGGTTTTTATCCGGAGTTACTGAAAAAGAAGAGGTTTTCTCCTCATGAAAAGGGCACAATCCCCAATAGCGATTGCCTTTACGAGTAAGCTTTATGGTTTCTGATACTATATCCACTATATCTATGCGTTGGCTAATGTCATTTAATAACTGTTCGTTATAGTATCTCTTCATTACCTCCACCTACTATTCTATGTTTAAAATATAATTCCTCTAAATTTTGTAGATTTCATCTAATTTTTTTACATTTAATCTAATATTCGTTGTTATCCAAGCTCTTTTTAGCCTCTGGAACTAAAGATCGGGGTACATAAATTTCTAAAAAGGACTCAATGCAGTACTCATCAGTCATTCCGGATATATAATCGATGACCGCCTGATCCAGTCCTTCTTCTTCTGCTATTTCCAGATAGAACGGACTCATCTTATCCGGGTGTTTTCTATAATATTTGAACAGGTGTTCAACAATAAAGGCAGCACGAGCGCGTTCAGCCTGACATACCGGACCATTATAAATCACTTCGAACATAAACTTGCGCAGTCCTTTTAATGCCTGATCGATCTCTGGGGAAGGCCTAACCACTAAACCCATTCCCTGCCCTACAATATTGCGAGTATGCATAATGGTATCAGTTACCAGAGTAGCTATTCTGTTGCTGTGAGTATAACCCAGTACATCCAGGTATTCCTGTGGCAGCTCCTCTAAGACCAATAAGCCAGCCCGAATTGAATCGTCAATATCATGCTGCACATATGCAATCTTATCGCTCAGCCTTATTACCTGTCCTTCCAGAGTGGAAGCCACCTCATCACTAGAATCATAACCACTGTGGTGGATAACCCCATCCAACACTTCCCAGCTCAAATTCAACCCCCGCCCCTTTCGATGCTGTTCCACTCTGGTTAACACTCGAATACTGTTCTGATTGTGTTTAAACCCGGTATCCACCAGGTGGTCCAGTATTTGCTCTCCGGCATGGGCAAAGGGTGTATGTCCCAAATCGTGGGCCAAGGCTATAGCTTCAATCAAGTCCATATTTAGATTCAGCCCGGCCCCAATGGTTTTAGCAATCTGGTTAACTTCCAGGGTATGAGTCAATCGACTGCGATAGTGGTCCCCGGGAGGAGCAATAAAGACCTGGGTCTTATGCTTCAAACGGCGGAAGGATTTGGAATGAACTACCCGATCTCTATCTACCATAAAACAAGACCTGATGGGGTCATCATCTTCTTCCCGAGCCCTTCCCCGGCTATTTGCCGACAGGGTAGCGTATTCTGCCAGCATTTCCTGTTCTCTTTTTTCGATTTCCTCTCTGATGCTTATACCCACTCACCTCACCGGAATTCACAGCGGGGACGGTTCTGCCTGTCATTTTCTCCAAGTGCCAGCTAAACCTTTCCGCTTGTCTTTTTACATTTAGGGTATAAACCAAGATCCCTTTTCACTTGGCTTATACGTCATGAAAGCGTGTCATATTAACACTTAGTCCATAAATAATATCCTGACTATCTGCCCTTACAGGTAGTTATGGAAAGCTTATGGTATTAGACATACGCCATAAACCCCTTGAAAATTACTATAAAAAACAAAAATCCTCAGTCCCCTGACCAAGGATTACAACGGGATGGATTTTAACCCGGTATCCTTCATCGTGCTCTTAATGAAGAAGTAGCCTTGGCCACTTCAAATATTCTTTTGCCTAATATGCGTGCCCTTTTTAAGGCATTTTCGTCTTCACTGGCTGGCTCCTGAGCTGCTGCTCCAAAGTGCCCGCAATCGTCCTGGTAGTATCCATCTCCTACTACTATCATTCCCTGGACCAGAAGCATATCATGTATGGTGCGCAAGGTGGGTTCCTGTCCACCAAACCTGGATCTGCCTGATGTGACAGCTCCCCCTACTACATTCAGAAGTTTCTTCTCACTTCTTATTTTCCTTCCTTTATCCCAGAAGGCTTTTAACTGAGCGGAAGCGGTACCAAAATATACCGGACTGCCAACTATTAAGGCATCGGCCTTTGACATCAGGGCATAGGATTTATCCAAAAGGGTATCCTGATAGCATTTACCGGTACAAGGAGCTGAACAAGCAACGCAAAAAGGTACTTTTTGATTCTTCAAAATGGTCTGACAATGTATAATCTCACCCTTGGCACCCATCTTCTGGCATTCACCAAGAGCTTCCTCCAATAAACAGGCAGTATTCCCCTTGGTTTTCGGGCTGCCATTTATGGCAATTATTAGCAACTCCTTCATCTTATCACCCCTAAAGCATATATTCTTAATACTACAAACAAAGTGCTAATCCTCTATTTATAGCTTAATTTTTTTCAAACACAAGGGGACGGTTCTCTTGTGTCTTAGTAGAAAATATCCTGCTGGCCGATTCCCCGTACCATAACATGATAGATTCCTGTTAACTCTTCTTTCTTGCTTCCCGGTCATTCCTTCACACCCCTTGTCCCTTTTCTAGATTCTTCCATACTTTTTACCTTGACACAGAAAAACCGTCCCCTTGTGTTGAACCGTCCCTATGCCTTTAACATATATTAGCAGTAATGAAAGGAGGAATAAATGTGCAATGTTTCAATAATTTGACTCCGACTAATGGTTTTGACATTGAAAACCTCAATAGCGGCAGGCAGAACAATTATGCTTGGTCAATAACTGAGTTAGGAGATTATATTTATGTAGGTACTGGCCGTAATATACTGGTGAATATTATCAGTACGATCTATGCCAATACTAAACTGCCTGCATTGATAAATCCCACGCCCACGGTAGATAACCAGGCTGAAATCTGGAGATATAGAAAGGATGGATCACTGCCCTGGCAAAGAGTATATGAAGCTTCACTCCAATCCGGAATCGTCGGTTTCAGGTTTATGATTAATCACCGGCCTTTTGGAGGCAATCCCTGTATTTATGCTGCAGGCTTTGGTAGCACCGTACAAATACTAAAAACCACGAATGGTGTGGATTGGTTTCTACTGGATTCCAACTCCGTTTTGCAGGGGACTTCCTCCCGAGCGATGGTAACCCACAATGGAAAATTATATTTAGCTACGGTAAATGAATTAAATGAAAGTTCGGCCCTGCTATACAGCAGCGTGGATCCAGAATTTTATCAATGGCAAAGGCTTATCGATCCTTCTGCCCCAGGGTTTGATCCTAACCAAAACCCACAAAACGCCTTATATAACATGGCGGTATTTAATAACAGGATATATGTTTCCACCATCGGCTCGGATGGGGTTCAAGTCTGGAGAACAAATGGAGAAGAACCTCAAATAAATGAATGGACCCTGGTAGTTGACCGCGGATTTGGGAATCCTGCCAACCAGTTCACTTTAGGAATAGGTGTATTTAAAGACCATCTTTATGTAAGTGCAACCAAGCCATTGCCATTGGCCTGGTTTATCCCTATGGGCTGCGATATCATTAGAATTGATAAATATGATAATTGGCAGTTGCTGGTAGGTGGAATTCCCTCCATGCCTTTGTTTTCTTCAGATGAACGCAGAAGCCTTTCCGGACTTGGAGCCGGGTTTAATAACCCCTTCAATGTTTATGGCTGGCAAATACAGGAATTCCAAGGCAAATTGCTCATAAGCACTTTTGATGATTCGAGTAATATGGAAGTGATACTGACTACCCTTTTAGCAAATCGTGAAGCATTAGAACAAGCATTTGATCCGGCAATAATAAATATCATAATACAAGTATACCGATGCGTAGTAGAAATATTAAGAGCCATCAGATATCCGCTCGGGTTTGATCTGTATGTATCAGAGGACGGGATTCATTTCAGGCCGGTATTCCTCAATGGGCTTGGTAACCCGAATAACTATGGCGGCAGAATACTCTATGTAGATAGCAATAACCAGCTGTACATTGGTACCGCTAACCCCTTCCAGGGCTGTGAAGTATGGCAAACATCTTCTATTCCATGTAATAGACGGGTAAGTTCTTGTCCTAATCACTACTATAGTTTATGGCAGGTAGAACAAGTATTAAGTGACAAACAGGATATTTTAAATGAATATATGCCTGGCATCATTCAATTTATTCAAAAAAAAGTTTCAAATGAAACACCTGTATAAAAACTAAGAGACAATGGGACGGTTAGACGGTTACCGTCCCATTGTCTCTCGTCTTATCAGTTTCTATTTCTCACAAAATAATGCGGGGTAATTGCAGCCAAGCCCCAAACTAAGCCTCCAAATAAACCTGCTGCCGTAAATTCCTTTTTCAGCAAATAGTAAATCAACGAATAAACCAGGGCAAATGTTACCCCACCATAGATTGCAAATTTAGAAGCTCTCGTATTACTTATTCTACTCCTCACCAATAGCCCCTCGTCATCAAATTTGGGGTTTGCTTTCAAACTGGCCAAATCCTATGTTATTAGAATAATCCATCATGTTTTTCCTTCTCTTCAGTAACCTGTTTTATAATCATAGAGCCCCCGGAACGTCCGTATTTAACGGCCTGTATTTCGGCTACTGCCGCCAAGGCTATTTCTGCTGCTAACTGGCCCCCTAAATCCAGGCCAATCGGTAAATAAACTCTTTCAATAAGTTCGTCTGAAATGCCCATTAATTTAAGATTGCTGAAATATGCCGTTACCTTCCGTTTATTGCCCATGACCCCTATGTATCTGGCCGGAGATTTGATAATCGCCTGCAGCGTAGGTTCATCAAATTCATGATTATGGGTTAATAATACTATGCTGGTGGTTTCGGTAATTTCGTATTTCCGCAGCAGTTCCACAATATCACCCAGCAACAGCTCACTGGCTTCCGGAAATCTCTCCCGGGTGAGGGTTTCAGCTCTATTATCAATAACGGTTATGTTGTAATCCAAAAGCGAAGCTATTTTATAAATGTTTAAAGCTACATTGCCTGAGCCGGCAATTATTAATCTATCCCTGCTAAGGTTAACCTCCAATGCAAATCATCTCCTATATGTTAATTTAAGCAGTCACACAAACTCTGAGCAAGGAGAAAATAGATCGGTGTATTGACCGCGATCTTAATTTTCTTGCTGTGAGCCTTTACTTCCAAATTTCTTGATCTGCATCCCAGATTCCCTCTAAATAGCAGGAAGAATTTAGCCATCACATCGTCCTTTTTCTCAGTTTTGCCTGCTGGCCTACGATGTAACGGCTAGGGTCGGCTTTTATAGAGAATATAGGTGTGTCCCTGATAATGGGTTCAGGCGGAAGACATTACACATCTCATTTAATATTTGTATATTTGCCAGGCCTACATTCATAACTGTATCATTGCCGCCATAATATATAGCTACTATATCATTGTGTCCAGTTAATGCACCGCAGCTGAATACTACATTAGGAACGTGGATATAATCAGTGTCTCTTACTAAACAATCACTTCGACTGGGCATTAAAATTGGTTTAGCACTAATGCGAATATTACTTGGATCGGTTGGGTCTTCAAGGTCATGGAATGCCACACCCAGGGTGTAAGGATTGCCAGCCATGGTTGAACGCACACCATGAAAGATATTCAGCCACCCGTATCGAGTCCTGATAGGCGGTGCCCCTGGCCCGATCTTAGCCTGGAATGCACTGGGTCCGTGGCCGCTTCTCATGATTGCATTGCCGATTTCCCATGGTCCGGTAGGACTCGGTGCGAAACCTGCGCATATTTCTCCAAATGAGCCACCGATATGACCGGAGCCGGAAACTTCCCTTACTTTGTCGTTTGGACGCAGCAAGGCTCTCCATGTTTTGTTTTTGTCAGGTTCAGGAAAGATAACAACATTGCGCATATCCTGTTCGGAAATTGGACCATAGCGAATAACAGTCCTAAAGTCCTTGGTTATGGCCATCATAACCTTGACTCTATCAGGGATCTGTTCATGGTAGGCACTGTAAGTCAATACATATAAGTCGTTCCCAACCGGATTGACCCGAATATCTTCCACACCACCGGCCTCAGATTCAATAACAGAGTTAACATTGACGCCCTCAGCATATACATCATTCTCTGTCGCCGGCAATAAAAGTGGCCGGGGATCTACCCTCCAACTATTTAGGCCATTGTCGCTTACAGCTTTGCCTATTACACTGCGACCATCAGCAATGTGGGACCGAAAAAGCATTATAGTCTGATTCTTGCCATTCACACCTGTCACTTCTGCCATTCCTGCATTATGAACCGTGTATGTATATAAACGGCCATCAGTACCCCAGACTTTATTGACATCATGGCAGGTTAATATGGGGTTGCCAGGGTAGCGTAAAACCGGTTCATTAATTGTTACTGTTCCCTCAAATCCATTTAATTCAACATGTGCTTGGGTCCGGTCCATTTCTATTCTCCTTCCATAGCTTCATGATTAAAGTAGATTGTACAAATTGACAAGCTAAATCCAACAATCTTTATTTGCCGGATCCATCTAATTTGTTGGCAATAATTTTTAAGTATTGCTTTATTTTATTAGATTGTTGCAAAATTTCATATAGATGACTAATATATGTCAATAAGAAAACAAAATATGGATAATTCGACTCGGATAGAATTATTTTTATGATAAAGTATTTGATAGTATACTATGCAGTTGTAGGAGGGAACTTATGCAAGCGGGGGCAAGGATCCAACTTCACATGCTTTGCTGAATGGCATCGCTCGCATATTACAGGAAAGACAGCAAGCTTTGCCATTTTAATAGCTAGCTACGACTTACTCTCAACTATTTGTTAATGCCTTGTCTTTATCCATAATGTTAAAAGATCCGTGCCCTGAATCCGACTAATGAACAGCAGCAGACCTCCTCATACCCCATACCTTCTCCAATCTGCACCCATTACCCGGACAATGCTATAAATGGCCCATACCAGTAAGATAACATTGATACAGTTATGTTCCCTCAGATAGCTAAACCGTATATAGTTAACAATCCAAAACTTTATTCCCATAGCAAATTTAAATTTAAAACTATTTGCTTTTATGTAACGTCCTAAAAGTAGAATGGCAAATAAGTAATGCGGAACGAAAAGGGGTGTGGTATGGGTAAAGATGATGGTTATGAAATCGTAATCGATTTTATAGCAGAAAATAGAGATTCTGCTTATAGACTGGCGTACAGTTATGTAAATAATAAAGAGGATGCTCTGGACATCATACAGGATTCTATCTGCAAAGCGTTGGCTTCAGTAAAGCATTTAAAGAATACAGAGCGTATAAAGCCTTGGTTCTATCGCATATTAGTAAACTCAGCGATAGATATGCTGCGAAAAAATAAAAAATATACCTCTTTAGGGGTCAAGACCCTTGAAGCTGCACAATCAGATCCAGTGGATAATTATCTGAAATTTGAAATAAATAACGCTCTTGATATTCTTCCCATCAAAAATAAAACGATTATCATGCTGCGATTTTATGAAGATATGACCTTGGAGGAGATTGCTAACATAATGGATGAAAATATAAACACCATAAAAACCAGGCTCTACTCATCTCTTAAGAAAATGAACATCCATTTGCAGGAGTACGATAAAGATGTTGTGGATAAGGAGGTGTTGCTATGAAAAATCTTGAATCTTTAATCAGCGAATACCAAAACATAGCTATCCCGGACGAATTAGAGCAGACGGCTGCTAAAACGATCGTCAACTTTAACCAGCGGAGAAAGAAAAATCGAATCCTCATTCGATGTGCAATTTCTGCGGCTGCAGTTATAATTGTATTTATCAGCACAGTTAATTTAAGCCCCATGGCTGCCAGTGCATTATCCAGGGTTCCTATTGTAAAAAACTTGGTACAGCTGGTTACTTTTGAGGAATTGAGTTATCAAAGCGATAAGTATGTCGCCGATATCAAAGTGCCGCAGGTTAAAGGACTAGAAGACAAAGGACTGGAAAAATTCCTTAACCAAGAATATTTGGCGGAAAACACTAAACTGTACAATGATTTTTTACAGAAAATAGGAGAAAACGAACTCAGCCCGCAAAGCTTGGCTTTGTTCACCAATTATACAGTTAAGACTTATAATGAAGATATATTTACGATAGAAGAAATAAAATTGGAGGTTGCTGCTTCGGGAACAATATCGGTAACTTATACTAATATAGACTTGAAAAATCAAATTATAATCACTTTACCGAGCCTTTTTAAAGATGACAGCTATATTGATGTCATCAGCGCCAATATAAAAACCCAAATGAAACAGAAAACCAACAGAGATGATGGCATAATATATTTTGTCGCCGGAGACAAAACTTTCGGCGGTGGCGGATTTGATAAAATTTCTCCCAATCAGACGTTTTATATCAATTCGGATTCAAAGCTAGCCATAGTCTTCGATGAGTATGAGGTCGCTCCCGGCAGTATGGGAATTGTCGAATTTATTATTCCAATTGAAGAGATACAGGATATCCTGGTAAGCAACGTATATATAAAATAACTTACTTTTTCAATCAAAAAAGAATGGAGGGATAATTCTTGAAAAAAATCATTTGCCTGGTATTCTCCTTACTATTTGCTTTTGTATCAGCAACCGGCACCGTTTCGGCAGCCGGAGGTTTTCATGATGTGGATGAAACTGATTGGTTCTATAGCGGGGTGGTATATGCTCATGGGAACGGAATTATGACAGGCGTCACGGACGCCAGTTTTATGCCGAATTCCGAAATCAACCGTACGCTGCTTATAACGACCTTGTATATATATACGATTACGCAAGGTTATGATGTCTCCGTGGGAGAAGACACAAATATCCTATCCTACGATGACGCTTTGAACATATCCGAGGGAGCTTACGAAGCATACCAGTGGGCCTGCGGATCCGGATTGATTCCGGAAGCAGCGGGAGCTGCCAAGCTAGGGATTAATGATTTAATAACCAGAGAACAAATGGTAACCCTGCTTTACGATTTTGCACTCCTTTATGGAAAAGACCCCACTGCCGGTGAAGATACAAATATCCTATCTTACGATGATGTATTCAATATCAGTCAGGACAAAGCCTACGCCGCATTTCAGTGGGCGTGCGGGTCCGGTATTATTGTCGGCACATCGCATTCGACCCTTTCTGTAGCAAGTAACGCGACCAGGGCACAGCTTGCAACCGTCTTGATGCGACTGTCAGCAAAAAGATAAGAACAAATGGCAAGGCTAAAGGTACCTTATACGATACAACAATGAATACAATCACCGTAACCTCTCCTGACAGCACGAAAAACCTACATACAGGGTTGATGCCCGAGAAAAGGCATTGTTATCGGCAATAACGTAATGGTTATGGTATTAACCTGCTGCCTATAAATATGTTGACTGGACCCCTGGGGCCCAACCGGCCCCTACGCTATTGTCCGTCATCCGAGGCGGTAACACAAGGGCGGCACATGACATCGCCGCCCTTGTCTTTTACCTGGTTGGTTCGTGTTGAAATCAGGTGAGTTTCGTTGCTCTATTTCCAAATAGTTCCGAGAGGAATGATTTTCATAAGGCATATCTCATCGCCCATCTTGATACTTCTCAATAGTTCCACATCCACTTCACAAGCAAAAGCTCCCTCGAAAAGGACCTTGCTGTACCCGGTAGTGCATTGACACCATGCGCACGTGTCCAATTTGTCCACATCGGCCAGCATCGGGCAGGGGCAAAACGGGAACTGCAGATAGAGTTCCCCCTCGGTGCAGAACATGCCGGCAGCGTTAGCCTTTTCCAGGCTCCCGAATTCCTCCATGTTGGACGATGCTGCAACCAACTCCTTCACCAGCTCCAGTTTTTCATCCATGCCGTATCCGCATTGACATTTCATTCTGATCTGCTTAACGGCAGAGCCATCAAAGCAGTTTTCCAGTCTGGTCATGGTGGACTTCACCCAGGTCGCATCGTCCTCTTCGTGTTCCCCATAGACAATTCTGCTTGCGGTTTCATTGTCGCTTGCTGATTTTATCGCATTAAACAGTACCTGCTCCTGGATTTTTCTAATCTCAAACATCATAAAACCTCGTTTCTTTAATGTCTCCAGCAAAAATTGCATGAAAAAAGCACACCAGGATAGTGTGCTGTTGCATCAAGACATTTTTGCACAACTCATCTACTATCAACGGTTATTCAAAGGCAT
>LSQX01118345.1_pt1 | contig 12236 bp, 6 predicted proteins | sample 654561 | NCBI WGS metagenome assembly LSQX01 (sample SAMN04489861, study PRJNA283612) | anaerobic digester metagenome | isolation source: 4 biogas reactors fed with cattle manure at either 37C or 55C with and... | place: Denmark: Kongens Lyngby | collected 2014 | reverse complement strand
TCTGCATCTTTTGGATTTAATTCAATGGCTTTTGTGCAATCTGCAATAGCACCATTGTAGTCTTGAATATTATACTTTGCAAGGCCTCTATTATAATATGCTTCTGAAAGTTTTGGATTTAATTCAATGGCTTTTGTGTATGCATCAATTGCACCATGATAATCTTTGCTTTCACTCAACTCAACGCCTTTATTATAATATTCTATTGATTCGTTTTCTTTATCTGTTGTGTAAGCATTAAATAAATATGCAGCAATAATTATTACACCGATTATAATACCATATTTATATCTACCTTTTTTAGTACCTACAACAGTTGCTTCAATATTATTATAATCATTTTTACGTTCTTGAATATCTGTTGGCAATGAGTTTCTTTTTTTTAATTCTTCTTCAATTGCTTCAATCATTTCAGGGCTCCAAACATCAAATTCGTATACCATTTTCAACAACTCATCTGTTGTTTTTTGTGATACTATTTCAGAAAATCTGTTCATATTATAAGGTTTTAAAAATGAATATTTTTTTGAATTTGTTTTTTATTAAACTACCCCATAATTCTTATACACAACCGCCAAACCACTTCTAAAACAACACTTTGAGGTGAAGAAAAAGATAGGATTAGCAGTTAGAGTTGATGAGTAGTTTTAAAGACCAAATATATGAAACAAATTACAAATAGCAATGAAAAATATAACTTTAACAAAAATAATTGCTTAACTTGCTGATATTCAATGTATTTATATTGGTAATAAAAATGGGGTTTTAGTGCGATTTAAGTGGGGTTAAAAACACACAGTGTCAATCATTATTAAAGCATTTTAAGCACCAGAAATAAGCCAAAAGCACCCCAAACGAGATTTAATTCCATTGCCAATTCCTGAACATCTAAATAATAATATTGTACAATTTAACAAAATAATTTTGCAAAAGGTTCGATTCCCAATTGTTTTTTTTACTATCTTTGTAGTGAGAGAAAAGACGTTCATTGAGATGCAAATCTGACCCTTTATTAAAGGGGATAAATCGGGGATATTAATTTTTAGCCACTTGCAAGACACTGTATACCAGGACATAGTAAAAAGAAAACAAAGTCCCGTCCGGACCGCAAAATTTGCAAAATAAGAAAAGCATTAAGTAAATTACTTAGTGCTTTTTTTGTTTTATAGCATATCAAAAGAGTTTATACAATTTGATTCAGTTAATGATACATTTAATTTTATTTTAGAAATGAAAAAATTAATAGATATAGACAGTTGGAATAGAAAAGAACATTTTTTATTCTTTTCTAAATTTGTGGTGAGTAGCCTTTTGTAATAGATATGTAAGTTTTGCACTTAATCGATTTAGTTTTTTCAAGATATGTCTCTCTACATATAGATAAATTTGTATCTTTGTTTCCAATAAATATATGAAATAATTATATCCCTAAAATATGAAAACTAGAAATTTTGTTTTTCTTTTTGCTGCTTTTTTTGCCTTTGCTTGCAATTCAGTGAAACTACCCAACGAGGACGAAATCGTCTTGCAGTGGGAGGTTGTTAGTAATGAATACTCTGATACTGCCAAAGTTATGAGTAAATTTCATTTGGAAAATAATAGTAAAAACTTCACCTTAGAAGATAAAAACTGGGCTTTATATTTTTCTCAAATGTCGCGTGACCCAATTTCAGCCGATAATAATGTGAAAATTGAATTTATTAATGGTGATTGGTATGTGATGAAACCCCTTGAAGGCTTTGAGCTAAAGCCCGGCGAAAAAATCACGATTACTACCGAACATATCTATTGGTTTATAAAAGAGACAGACGCTCCTTTGGGACCATATATGGTCTATTTAGATGAAAATGGAGAAGAGATAGAGGCAGTTGATATTGTAAATTATACTATTCTGCCTTTTACAAAAGCAGAGCAGTCAAATCGTCATGCTGCTGATTTTGAGCCAGTTCCATCGGCAGAACTCAATTATGAAAATAATGAAAAATTATCTTTGTTGTCCGAAGATGAACTTTTACCTTTGATTCCAAGTCCGGTATCTTTTACAAAAAGCACCAATAAAATTCGTTTTGATAAAATGATTTCTATACAATATGAATTAGGTTTAGAAAATGAGTCGAAATATTTAGCTGATTTTATCAAAACTACTTTTGGAATTTATCCTCCAATAGTCCAATCTACTGAATCTAAAGCAAATACAATCTCTTTGCAGATGGCTGGTATAGCTGTAGATGAGGTTGAGAAAGAGGCATATCATCTAAAAATCAATTCTGATAAATCTATTCAAATTGTAGGAAGTGATGCAGCTGGTGTTTTTTATGGCATTCAAAGTTTGATAGCGCTTTTGCCCGTAGATATTTTTGTTTATAGGCCTAATAGTGTCGTTTTAAATGAGATAGAGGTGAGAGATGCTCCTCGTTTTTCGTATCGTGGGATGCAAATAGATGTTGCCAGAAATTTTCACACTAAAGAGTCGATTTTGAAGATGATAGATATTATGGCATTTTATAAGCTAAATTATTTTCTTATTCACCTAACCGAAGATGAGGGTTGGAGGTTGGAAATTGAGGGTTTGCCTGAGCTTACAGAAGTTGGTTCAGTACGTGCTCATACGCAAAAATCTAAAAGTGCACTTCATCCATCTTATGGCTCAGGGGCAAAAAAGTTTGCTCCAAACACTTATGGTCATGGATATTATACTAAATCAGAATTTATTGAAATATTGCAATATGCTCAAAAACGCCATATTACAGTAATACCCGGTGTGAATTTCCCTGGTCATAGTAGGGCTGCCATCAAGTCCATGGAGGCGAGATACGAAAAATATATGCAGCTTGGTGATGAAGCCAAAGCCAATGAATTTAGGCTGATTGACCCACAGGATACGTCTGTTTATTTGTCGGCACAGTGGTACACCGATAATGTTGTAAATGTTGCCAGTGAATCTACTTACAGGTTTTATGAAAAGGTTGTAGATGAAATAATTGCCATATATGATGAGGCAGGAGTGGAGTTGGAGTTTTTCCAAACCGCAGGTGATGAAGTTGCAGATGGTGCATGGACAGGTTCGCCCATGTGTGCCAAGCTTTTAGCAGAAAATCCTGAAATTGGTAACACTAAAAATCTTCAAGCATATTTTTTTAAAAAAGTTGTGGAGATAATGAGCGAAAGAAACTTGAAAATTGGCGGTTGGGAAGAGGTAGCACTTGTTAGAGATGCTAGTGGAAAAGATATTCCAAACCCTGAATTTGTTGGAAAAAATGTTTATCCATACGTTTGGAATAATCAAGGGGAAAATACCGATTTAGCATATCGACTTGCCAATGCAGGCTACCCCGTGATTTTGTGCAATGTATCCAATCTATATTTTGATTTGGCATATAATAAAGACCCCAGAGAACCTGGTCATTATTGGCCCGGATTTACCCATGTTCGCAATGCGTGGCAATTGGCTCCTTACAATGTTTTCTATACTACAACTCATACCAATATGGGTAAACCTATTGATATTGATGTGGAATATGTTGGTTTAGAGAAACTTAGGACTGATGCTAAACAAAATATTGTTGGACTTCAAGCACAAATTTGGAGTGAAACGATAAAAGGGCCTAAAATGCTTGAATATTTGGTGCTACCCAAACTTTTAGGTTTTGCCGAGAGTGCTTGGAGTTCGGAAAGAGAATGGGAAAATATACCTAATCGTAAAATCCGCGAAGTGGAGATGGACAAAGCGTGGAATGTTTTTGCTAATACTATGGCACAGAGAGACTTAGTCCGATTAGCCCACATTTTTGGAGGTTATAATTATAGAGTTCCTGCTGCTGGTGCAAAAATTATTGATGGTGTCCTTTATGCCAACGTGGAATATCCCGGATTAACTATCAGATACACCACCGATGGTAGTGAGCCAACAATAAATTCTACACTTTATTCTGAACCTGTGAAGCTTACAGGCAAAGTGAAGGTGAAAGCTTTTGATGCCACTGGCAAAGGCGGATTGAGTATGGAGGTAAAGTAGATTTATATAATCCATATTATCTTAAAATACTTTTTCTGAGTAATTTAGTATTTTCCAATTTGGAATATTCCGAGTAATCCATAATTTTTAAAATAGGATAAACATTTAGATTTTCGTCCCAGTATGGTGTTTTAGAATAAATCCAATTGTGGATAGAACGAGTGTTTGAAGCAAATTCTTCGTCTTTCATTTTCTCGTCAAATTCCGCTTTTATGGCTGGATTTTCTTCAAAAAATTGTGCTAGCATTTTTTCAATCACATAAGCTTCTGTATATTCTTTTTGCTCAAAAATAATATTAAAATAGCCCCATTGTAGGAAAGAATCATCAGATTTCGGTTCAAAAAGATGCATCACTAATCTTGATTTTATTTGCTGTACAGGCACAATCAAAGAATTTTTTAAAACTATTTTTTGAATGCTTTCTTCTTTCATATCAAAGGATTCTACCATCTGTCTGCCCTCGAATGAAGTAGCGGATAATTTGACATTTTCAAAGCTCTGTTGCATTATTTCCAAATTTATATTTTCGCGAAGCGTGTAATAATCTATTTTATGGAGTTTTAAAAGAGGTTCAACAAAGAGCCACTCTTGCGGAACTACGTATGCCACAGGCATTTTACTATGTTCCACAACCTTCAAATCTTTGAAAAATGGAATGGAATAAGTAACAGGTCGAGTGCTATCGTATTTAAACCATGTTGAATTTGTAAATTCGCTTTGCATCTCCTCATAAAAAACTCCTTTGAAATCTACCATAATGAAGTCGCCAGTGGGAGCATACTTTAGAGGATACATCGGGTTATTTATAATTAAATTTCTACTGTTTTCATCGGCACTTTTGTTTAGGTTCATTAGCTCATTGTGGTTTTTGGAGATGTAATCCAAGGAGTGTTCTAAAATATGATATGTTCCCCAAACTCTTTTGGAGTATGACTTAAGTTGATGAGTCTCAATCAGTAAGCTAATTCTATTGTTGGCGGCTGCATAGCCATTTAGTAGTTTTAATGATGAAACATAATTCCTCAACCCGCTTTGTGGGTCGTGCCAGTTTCTGAAAATAACATAAGGAAAAATAGGGTAGCCATCTTCTTCCATTTTGGTTTCTATATGAGGTAAATATTTTTTTTCAGCCCAATTTGTGAGAGATTTGTCTAAATTTCCAAAAAGCTCCAAGCTGTATGTAACAGGGTATTGATAATCAGCACCGTTGGTGGTGTGGCAATCGAACAGAAAGTCGAAATTCCATCTGTTAAACATATCAACCCAAAGTTTCATTTCCGTAGCATCAGCTTTCAAATAATCGCGATTTAGATTGTAGTTTTGTGCGGTGGTTCGCCAGCCCATTTCCTTTGGTCCATCTTGATTTATTCTGTTGTAGGGACTTCTCCTTTCGTGTCCATCAACATTAAAGATTGGCAGAAAAACAATGCTTACATTATCCAAAAAACTTACATTTTTTCCATAAAGCATCATGTCTCTAATCATCATTAGCATGGCATCTTTGCCTTCGGGTTCACCGGGGTGAACACCAGCTTGAATAAGCACTATGGCTCTGTTTTTAGCACGAATAAGGTGCGGATTGCTAAATCCATTTTTGTCGATAATTAAAATGGGTATATCCAGCCCTAAGGCAGATTTACCAATATAACTAAGACTTACTTGTCGGAAATTTGTACTAAGCATTTTGCAATAGTCAAGAGTTTGGATATAGTTTGGTGTTTCCAATTCTTGTGATTTCTCGAACCAAGTTAATGTATCAACTTCAAGTCTTTGCGAATATGCAACAAGATTAAAAATCATAAATAGTGTAAAAAAATATCTTTTCATAATAATATGGTTTTATTCAATTTCATCTAATTCAATCCAGCGTTCGGTTTTAGCGTCTAAATCTTTTTGAATATTTTCATACTCTTGCGATGTAGCTTGAAGTTTCTCTGCATCGGTCTCTCCGGAGTTGAGAATCTTTACGAGCTTTTCAAGTTTTTCTTCCAATTCTGGAATCTCAATTTCCAAATTTTCATATTCTTTTTGTTCTTTATAAGAACGTTTTGGGGCTCTATTTGAAGAACGCGGCTTCTCTTTTGCAGGCTCTTTTTCAATTTCAAGCTGTTTTTGTATTTGCTCGTCTCTCTTTTTTAATTGTCGATATTCGGTATATGATGAATAATAGTCTTTAATTTTGCCTTCGCCCTGAAATACAAAAATATGGTCGCAAATTTTGTCTAATAAATATCTGTCGTGGGAGACAACAAGGGCACAACCCTCGAATTGCATTAAAAAATCCTCAATTAGATTCATTGTCTCAATGTCGAAATCGTTGGTAGGTTCATCAAGAAGTAAAAAATTTGGATTATTTGCCAAAACTAAAAGTAAATTGAATCTGCGTTTTTCTCCACCACTGAGCTTGTCATAGTAGTTCCACTGGGTGTTGTATGAAAAACCAAACTGATATAAAAATTGACTTGCTGAAATTTCATTACCGTTTTTCAAACGAATGGATTCAGCATGTTCTTTAAGAATTTCCACCAAACGCTTGTTTCCGTCAATTTTTGCTAATTCTTGGGTGTAAAAGCCAAAATGTACAGTTTGTCCTACAATTATTTTACCCAAATCGGGACGAAGTTCGCCACTAATAAGCCGCAAAAGTGTAGATTTTCCACAACCATTGGGACCAACAACACCAATTGTTTCTCCATGTTTCATTACATATGAAAAATCTTTTATGATAAGTTTATCTTCAAATGAAAAGTCTATATTATTGATTTCCAGTATTTTACTGCCCATTCTTTCGCTTGTAACTTCAAATTTTCGGCTCTCTTGTGTTCTTGTTTTACTTACTTTGTCCTCTATTTCATAAAATGAATCGATTCTAGATTTCGATTTTGTAGTCCTTGCTTGTGGTGTTGTTCGCATCCATTGGAGTTCTTTGCGATATAAACTTTTAAATTTTTCAAATTCAACTTTTTCAAGCTCTAATCTCTCACTTTTTTTCTCTAAAAAATATTCATATTTACCCTTGTATCTGTAAACATTATTGTTCTCAATTTCGATAATTTCATTACAAACATTATTCAAAAAATATCTGTCGTGAGTTACCATTAAAAGTGTAATATTCTGATTGTTAATATGTTCCTCCAACCATTCAATCATGTCTATATCAAGGTGGTTTGTGGGTTCATCTAAAATCAGAAAATCAGCTTTTTGGATTAGGGCAGAGGCTAATGCGATTTTCTTTTTTTGACCTCCCGATAATTCTCCTACTTTTTGAGTTAAATCTTCAATTCCAAACTTGCCTAAAATTTGTTTTATTTCATTTTCATAATTCCATGCTTGAAGTGCGTCCATCTGATTTAGAATGGACTGATACTCTTCTTGAGAAAAGTCTTCCGATTTTTTTTGCATAGAATAGAGAAGCTTTTCATATTTTTTTATGAGGCTTATAAGTTCGTTGGATTGGCTAAAAATTAGGTCTAAAACACTATCAAGTGGATTATAATCGGGCTCTTGCAAAAGATATGCAATTTTTATATCATTTCTGAAAGTTATTTTCCCAGAATCGGCATCTTCATTTCCCGAAATAATATTTAAAAGTGTGGTTTTACCAGCTCCATTTCGAGCCACCAAAGCCACTTTTTGACCTTTATCTATACCAAATGTTATGTTTTCAAAAAGATTATTTTCTCCAAATGCTTTCGATATGTTTTCAACTAATAGTAAGTTCATTTGTGTGTGAAATATGTTTAAATTTTTATATCCATGGCATCACGTAGGGCATTGCCTAAAATCATGAATGCAAATACCACTAACATTATTGCGATTCCTGGAATTATTGCCAAATAGGCATAGTCTAAAATTATAAATCCATAATTTTCTTTTATCATGCTTCCCCATGAGGGCATTGGCGGTTGTACGCCCAATCCTAAGAAACTCAATCCTGATTCTATCAATATTGCTGATGCAAAATTTGAAGCAGTAATAACAGAAACTGTTCCTGTTACATTGGGTAATATATGTCGCCATATAATCCTAAAGTCGCTGAACCCGAGAGCTTTGCCAGCTTCTACAAATTCTTTTTCTCTCAATCCCATAACCTGCCCACGAACAACACGGGCAACGTCAACCCACATTGTTAGCCCCATGGCGATAAAAACTTGCCAAAAACCTTTTCCCAAAGCAAAGCTGATGGCTATAACTAATAATAAGGAGGGAATTGACCATACAACATTTGTAAACCATGTTATAAGTTCATCAACCCACGAGCGGTAATATGCTGCTAATGAGCCAAGTAGGATTCCCAAAAGTAGGGCTATGCTAACGGAAATAAATCCAACAGAGAGACTTACTCGCGATCCAATTATAAGCTGGCTTAAAACATCACGTCCAAAACGGTCGGTGCCAAAAATGAATTTTTTTGTAAAAATATTTTTCTTTATAATTTGCTCTTTAGCATCTTGGGCTGAAATTAAAATTTTCTCATTATTATGCGTAAGTATTTGATAATCACTGTTTTGGTTAATTTTCAAATCTTTTATATCAAATAAAACATCAGCCAAATGATATGTTTTAATATTGTATGGAGCTTCCATTTTTATGATTTTCATATAAATGGAGTCATTTTTTATCTCGTAGGATTCTATTGGAACAAAGTCGTAGTTACTTCTTTTACCATATATTAGTTTTTTGAAAAAAGCTGTTTTATACTCTTGATGATTTTGTCGTACCTTAACAAATGTGTGTTTGCTAAAAGGCTTGCTAAGCGAAATTTCTAAAATTTGGCGATTGGCAAATGGGGTGTTGTCGGGCACAATCAGATAGCCAAAAACAGCCAGTAGAAAGCTAATGCTGATAAATGCCATTGCCACGACAGCTTGCGGATTTCGCAATAGCTTTTTCCATGTTAAGTTTCCGATGGAGTAAGTTTCTATATCTTTTTTCTTTCTTCTAAAGAGTTTCATCAAATTTTTCGATAAAAATACAAAAAATTATAGCCACAAACTGTGGCTATAATTTTAATATTGAAAATAAGTTTCATTATCTGTTAATATTGGAGTTGATTTTATCCACGCTATCTTTGGCATCGCCGTATAGGAGCGAGGTGTTGTCTTTGTAGAAAAGTGGATTTTCAACGCCTGCATATCCCACAGCCATGGAGCGTTTCATAACAATAACTTGCTTGGCTCGCCAAACTTCCACCACTGGCATTCCATAAATGGGACTATCTTCATCTTCCAAAGCACCGGGATTAACGGTGTCGTTGGCACCAATAACCAATACAACATCAATTTGATCGATGGTGGGGTTAACTTCGTCCATTTCTAAAACTATGTCGTAGGGCACATTGGCTTCTGCCAAAAGCACATTCATATGTCCGGGCAATCTGCCTGCCACAGGGTGAATTCCAAAAGTGATTTTTTTGCCTTGTGCACGTAGTTTTTCCACCATGTCGTGAACAGGGTGCTGAGCTTTTGAGACTGCCATTCCATATCCGGGAACAATTAGTACGCTTTCGGCTTCTGTTAGCATTTCGGCTACAATTTCGTGAGTAGTGGATTTTACTGTGCCTTCAATTTTTTTGCCAGTTTTAATCTCTTGCCCAAAACCTCCTAGAATTACGGAAAAGAATGGACGATTCATGGCTTCACACATAATAATTGAGAGAATTGCCCCCGAACTACCAACCAAAGCACCAGTTACAATTAAGAGGTCGTTGCCAAGCATAAAGCCCGCTGCCGAGGCTGTCCAGCCCGAAAGAGAGTTGAGCATAGAGATAACCACAGGCATATCGGCACCGCCAATGGCCATAACCATCATTATTCCAAAGAATGCTGCTATGGCTGTCATAATATATAGAATATTCATAGCCATAGGAGAGCCCAGATTTTGGATAAATAAAACTCCAAGAACTATTGTTGCAATAAATAAAACAACATTTAGAGCATCTTTGCCTTTGAAAACAAATGGTTTTCCACTTATTTTGCCAGTTAGCTTTCCCCACGCAATTACAGATCCTGTGAAAGTAATAGCACCAATAAATATTCCGATATAAACTTCCACCATATGAATAATCATTTCGGCACCTTGAAGTTTAGCAACTTCAGGGTCGATGAAAGAGCCAAAGCCAACCAGAACTGCAGCTAAGCCCACAAAGCTGTGCAAAATGGCTATAAGTTGGGGCATGGCTGTCATTTCAACCTTGCGAGCTACCAGTACGCCAATAATTGAAGCAATAATAATGGCTACAATGATATAAGTATATCCTTGAACGTTTTCGCCAAAAACTGTAGCTAAGATAGCAATTGTCATTCCAATAATTCCAAAAAGAACACCACGCTTTGCCGTTTCTTGCGATGATAGTCCGGAAAGACTTAAAATAAAAAGTATTGAAGCAAGTAAATAAGAGGCTATTTGTATATTTGATGTAATCATAATTTCTATTTTTTAAACATTTTCAACATTCTATAAGTAACAGTAAATCCGCCTACAATATTAATTGAAGCTATTAAAATTGCAATAAATGCCAATATTGATATTGGACTAAAAATATTATCACTAATTTGTAATAGACCACCAATTATAATAATTCCGCTAATGGCGTTAGTAACCGACATCAGCGGTGTGTGTAGGGCATGAGTCACGTTCCAAATTACGTTCCAGCCTACAAAGACTGCCAAAACGAATGCTGTAAAATGTCCCATAAATTCGGCAGGTGCATATTGTCCTAAGATGTATAAGAAAATAGCTATTATTCCCAGCCACATAAAGGTTTTGGCAGGATTTTTTTTCTTTTTAGTTTTCTTAATATCTATTTTGTCAGCCTCGTCGCATGGAGCAACTGCAGTAGGACTAACTGCTAATGGTTCGGGAGGCCAATTAATATTACCCTGATAGCTTACCATGGCACGTTTTATGATGTCATCTTCCATGTCAATATGAAAGTTTTCGGCGCCGCCCATATCATCGAGCATATTGTATAAATTGTTGCCATACAAGAAACTTGCTTGCGTTGGCAGCTGGTCAACTTTTCCAAGAATTGTAACACCGTTGGGAGTTGTGTAAATTTCGTCAACTTTTGTCAAGGTGCAGTTTCCGCCGGTGCTTGCAGCAAGGTCAACAATTATTGAGCCGGCTCTCATAGCTAAAACATGATAGTCTAAAATTAATTTTGGAGCCTCTTTGCCAGGTATTTGAGCTGTAGTAATAATTATGTCTACCTCGGTGGCTTGTTTCAAAAAGAGTTCCATTTCGGCATCTATAAATGCTTGACTCATCTCTTTGCTGTAGCCCGATTCTGTGCTTCCATCTTCATCAATTTCGACACTAATAAATTCGGCACCCATGGATTTTATCTGTTCGGCAACTTCTTTTCGGGTATCAAAGGCACGAACAATAGCACCCATTGATTTTGCAGCCCCTATGGCAGCTAAACCTGCTACACCAGCACCAATTACCAACACCTTTGCTGGTTCTATTTTTCCAGCTGCGGTAATTTGTCCATTCAAAAAACGACCAAAATGATTTGATGCCTCAACCACTGCTCGATATCCTGCAATGTTTGCCATAGAGGATAATACGTCAAGCTTTTGTGCTCTCGATATGCGGGGAATGGCATCCATGGCTATGGCGTTTATTTTTGCTTCGGAAAGTTTTGCAAGAAGTTCCTGATTTTTACCGGGATAAATATATGATAATAAAAGTGTTTCGGCTTTCATCATGCCAATTTCTTCCTCGGTAGGAGGCTGAACTTTTAAAATTATATCCGAATTTTCGTATAATTCTTTTGTATTACATATAGTTGTACCACAAGTTTCATAATCTTGATCAGTAAATTGAGCTCCTTTGCCAGCTCCAGTTTCTACATAAAGTTCAAAGCCACGAGCAACAAGACGCTTGCCAATTTTTGGTGTTATGGCAACACGATTTTCGCCACTTTGAATCTCTTTTGGAATACCTATTTTCATAATATGTTTTTTAGAAAAGCAAAAATAATATTTTTTTTCTTTTTTATAAGAGAATATTAGCTATTAATAGGTTTTTATGAAATAAAAGCTTGTTTAGGCGAGTTTATACATAATAATTAGTCGTCCCTTAAAAACCACACATCTATTTGATTATCAATAATTTAACACACAAAAGGCTTTGATATTAATGCAAGATTTTGTATCTTTGTAATCTAAAACTTGCAAATTTATATGATACCAAAGCCAATAAATCGTAATCAAA
>LSQX01409079.1_pt1 | contig 12237 bp, 8 predicted proteins | sample 654561 | NCBI WGS metagenome assembly LSQX01 (sample SAMN04489861, study PRJNA283612) | anaerobic digester metagenome | isolation source: 4 biogas reactors fed with cattle manure at either 37C or 55C with and... | place: Denmark: Kongens Lyngby | collected 2014 | reverse complement strand
CTCCAGCTCGATGATGGCCGGGATGGCCTCGCGGCACATGTACTCGATGGCGTCCTGGTCGCCCAGCCAGTCCGAGCCCTTGATGGTGTCGTAGAAGTGGTAGCGCCAGTCGTCCTCGCCCATGTTGCCGAGCGCGGCGGAAATGCCGCCCTGCGCCGCCACGGTGTGCGAGCGGGTCGGGAAGACCTTGGTCAGGCAGACGGTCTGCAGGCCCTTGGCGGCCAGGCCGAAGGTCGCGCGCAGGCCGGACCCGCCGGCACCGACGACAACCATGTCATAGGTATGTTCAATGATCTTGTATGCGGTGGTCATGAAAGCACTCAAGCAGCGAAAACGATGCGGCCGATGGCCACCAGGGAAACCAGCGCGCCCAGCGAGCAGGCGAACAGCACCAGAATCTGCGCGATGGTGCCCAGGCCGTGATGGTGAACGTAATCCTCGATCACCACCTGCAGGCCCAGGCGCGAATGCCAGAACAGCGCCAGCAGGAACGACAGCAGCAGCACCGCATTGACCGGATGCGCCAGGGTGCTGCGCACCGTCGCGTAATCAGCCGGGATCAGGGTGATCAGCAACCACAGCAGCCACGGCGTCAGCAACGCCAGGATCACCGCGCTGACGCGCTGCAAAATGAAATGCTGGGTGCCGTGCTTGGCCGAACCCAGGCCACGGGCGCGTGCCAGCGGATCACGCAGACGATCTTGCGAACTCATGTCGCACCTCCTGCCGAAAAGCCGAAATACCACAGCAACAGGGTGAAGACCGCCGCCAGCACCGCAACGATCGTGCCGCCGGTGTAGGCGCCCTTCAGCGTCAGCCCGTAGCCCAGATCCCAGGCCAGATGGCGGATGCCGTTGAGCAGGTGGTAGATCAGCGAGAAACCGATGCCGGCCAGCACGATGCGGCCCGGCAGCGAGCCGACGCATTCGACGAAGCGGGCGTAGACCTCCGGACCGGCCATCACCGCCACCAGCCAGGCCGTCAGTACGAAGGCGCCCAGCGACAACACCACACCGGTGGCTCGGTGCAACAGGGACATGACCGAAGTGACCTGGAACCGGTAATACGATCCCAGCATGAACGGTGACAGGGGGCGCTCGCGCTGCGTCATGGACACGCTCTCGTGGAGGTTGGAACAAATGGCCGAAAAACCGCAGCCGCCTCCGCAACGAGGCAGCAGCGACAACTAGAAATCAATGCATCTACCGTTCTTTTCCCAATCGCCGTAGCGTGTGGGCTCCGGGCCATCGCGGCCACCAATCTCGCGCGGGGCCGGCTGCTCCACGGGCACTTCCGTTGCGGAAGGCTCGTTCGTCGGTTGCGCGGGCTGGGGAGCTGGCTGCGTTTGACCTATCATGGCGGGCGGTTCGTGCAATGCACAAAGGGTAGTACCACCGGCCATGTCTATCAAGCCGCTCCCCACTTCGACACCTGTGATCCTGCTGGGTGCAAGCAGCCTGTTGCAGCTTTCCGGCCGCGACGCGATCACCTTCGCACAGGCCCAGTTCGCCAACGATGTGGCGCTGCTGGCCGATGGCCAGTGGCAGTGGAACCTGTGGCTTTCCGCCAAGGGCCGCGTGGTGGCGCTGTTCGCGTTGCTGCGGCTGGATGGCGAGAACCTGTTGGCCTGGCTGCCGGATTTTCCGGCCGAAGAGCTTGCACAGCGACTGACCGCATTCCGCTTCCGCAGCAAGCTCACGCTCCAGGCCCTGCCCGATACCTCAGCCCTCGGCCTGTTCGGCACGCCGGCCGCTGCCGGCTTCAACGCCGAACGCGCGCAGGCATATATCGAACGCGACGATCAGGGCCAATGGCGCCGGATTGCACTTGACCTGGGCGGCGAGAGCGCACGCACCCTTGTGCTTCATGCCGCCGACACCGGCGCACAGGCCGACCAGCGCGGCAATGACGCCTCCCTTGAAGCCCGCTGGAATCTGGACGATATCGCGCATGGTCTGCCCCGCCTGGGCCCGGACCAGAGCGAAGCCTTCACTCCACAGATGCTGGGGCTGGACCGTCTGGCCGCCTTCAGTGTGAAAAAAGGCTGCTACCCGGGCCAGGAGATCGTCGCGCGCGTGCACTTCCTTGGCCAGGCCAAACGCGGCACGCTGCGTCTGGCACTGAACCAGCCCGCCACACCCGGCACCCGCCTGCGCAACGAAGCCGGCGCACAGGCGGAAATCATCAGCATCCAGGCCCTCGGCGAACGCATCGAAGCCCTCGCCATCGCCCCGCTTGATGCGGCCGAAGGCAGCTTCCACAGCGAAGACGGAGACATCCATGCCACCACGCTGCCACTGCTGGGTGGCCTGGCACGCTGACCCATCACGCCACCCGATAGTTATCCTGCATCGGATAGCGCCGCGCGTAGGCGGCGAAGGCGGCGGCCGCGACGAAGGCGAAGACGGCGAAGAAGAACATCAGGAAGGCGTTCTCGCTTAGTCCGGTGTTGGCGATGGCGGCGGTCACCACGTCGTTGCGGACTGCGGCATTGGTCAGCAGCACCCAGAGGCTGCCGAAGGTGCTGGTCAGGTACCAGAAGGCCATGATCACGCCCTTCATCGCGTGCGGCGCCTGGCTGTAGGCGAACTCCAGCGCGGTGGCCGAGACCAGCACCTCGCCGAAGGTCAGCAGCAGATAGGGCAGGCCCTGCCAGGCCAGCGAGACATCGCTGCCGCCGTCGATCCACAACTGCAATACACCGGCCACGATCCACGACACACCCGAGATCGCAATGCCCCAGCCCATGCGGCGCAGCGCCGTGACCTGGAACCCCATGCGCCGCAGCAGCGGATACAGCACGATGTTGTTGAACGGGATCAGCAACATCACCAGCAACGGGTTCAGCGCCTGCATCTGCGCCGGCTCCTTGATCAGCCAGCTCGGCCACCACCACTGCTCATGCGGGATGACCATGGCATTGCCCTGGATGATCCAGGTCGAGGCCTTCTGGTCGAACAGCGACCAGAACGGCGTCACCAGCGCGAACACGATCAGGATGCGCAGCACCGCACGCACGCCATCCACCGCCGCATCCGGATGCCGGCCACGGGCGCGCTCCAGCTGCAGCGAGGCGCCCCAGCCGCCGAAGGCGATCAGCACCCCCAGCGCCAGACAGGCGGTGATGACAAACCCGAACGAATCCGGCCACCACGGCAACGAAACCCCGAGCGCTTTCAATGCCCACAGCGCCAGCATCGCCACCGCGATCACGATGCCACTGCGCGCCACCACGGTGCCGGCATTGCCCTGCCCCTGGCTGCGTCCGTTCAGCGCGCTGCGCACCACATTGAGGAACGAATCCGGATCGCGCCCGGACGGCGGCACGTTGACGTACTGCTTGCGCCCCAGCCAGAACACGAAGGTGGCGATGAACATCAGCACGCCCGGCACCCCGAATGCCACCGCCGGCCCGTAGCCGCGCAGCAGCAGCGGCGCCAGCAGCGAGGCGAAGAACGAGCCGAAGTTGATGATCCAGTAGAAGGCATCAAAGACCACCTTGGCCTTGGACTTGTTGCTCTGGTCGAACTGGTCGCCGCAGAAGCTCACCACCAGCGGTTTGATGCCGCCCGAGCCCAGCGCGATCAGGAACAGGCCGGTGAAAAAGCCGTTGCGGTTGTCCTCGAACAGCGCCAGACAGGCATGGCCGGCGCAATAGATCAGCGAGAACCAGAGGACGGTGTTGTATTTGCCGAAGAAGCGGTCCGACAGCCAGCCACCCAGCAGCGGGAAGAAGTACACGCCGATGACAAAAGTGTGGAAGATGTCCTTGGCCGCCCCGTCGCGCTCCGGGCCAGCTGGCAGATAGGCCAGCAGCACCGAGCTGATCAGGAACGGGATGAGGATGTTCCTCATGCCGTAGAAGCTGAAGCGCTCGCAGGCCTCGTTGCCGATGATGTAGGAAATCTGGCGCGGCATGCGCGCATCTGGAGCGGCTGCTGTTGAGCTCATGCGGGGCGGTCCATCAGGCAGGAAAGCGCAGCAGTGTGCCCAACTCGCCGCCAAAGCCCAAGCCGCAGCGCCACATTGAAGGCAGCGGAAGCCGGCATCACACCTGCCACGGCCGCAATTCACCGATGGATTGCCAGCCCGCACGAAGATCCGGAGACACCCGGGACATGCCGCGAACTGTGACAGGCAACGCACCTGTGGCACGCGAACCCCGCCGACCGCGCCAAAGCCCCGACAATCGCCTTGCGGCAGCCCATGGCCACGGCCATGATCGAATGCTTTGATCCGAACAGGAACGCGCGTGGCCGAACCGCGCACCACCGCCGGCGCTGGAACACCCGGCCCGACGCCCGGCCCGATGCCATGGAAATTCCTGGCGGCGCTGCTGGCCGGCGCCGCGCTGTTGCTGTTGGCGCTGGACACCCTGATGGACACCGGTGCGCGCGTCGACGATCCGGGCGTGCTGCGTTTCGACAGCGCCTTGCGCAGCTCCGGCGATGGCGCCCACGACACCGGGCCGGTGCCGATGCGGCTGCCGAGCAACTGCCATTCGCAGGGCGAATGCGTGCACAGCTACCGGATCGGATTCGAGCATCAGCCCTCTGCCGACGGCCCGTTCGCGCTCTACGTGCCGCAGTTCACCGGGCGCATCCAGGTCATGTTCAACGGCGTGCCGATGCTCGACAGCACGCTGGCCGAAACCTCGCTGCGCCAGGGTCAGGGCGCGCCGCAGATCGCCACCATTCCGGAACGCCTGTTGCAGCCGGGACGCAACGAGATCGGCGTGGTGCTGGCCGGGCGCATGGGTTCGGGTGCGGTCGGCCCGGTGTTCTTCGGCCCGGAAGAACAACTGCGCGACGATTACGAAGCGGCGCACTTCCTGGTCGTGGTGCTGTCGCGGCTGATGGATGGCGCGCTGCTGGCGATTGGCTCGATCCTGCTGCTGATCTGGATGGCGCGCCGTCAGGATCAGCTGTATCTGCTGTGCGCGACGATTTCATTGAGTTTCGCGCTGACCTCGCTGTCGCCGTTGATCGCCAGCGCCTTCGGCAGTTTCCTGCTGGTGCCTGCGAACACGCTGCGCTTCGTCGCCGCCTGCCTGTTGCTGCCCTTCGTCTGGCAACTGACCGGACGCACGCCGCCGCTACGCACCCGCTGGTTTCTGCTGCCCGCCGCGCTGATGGTGCTCGCCTTCCTGCTGCTGCCGGCGGTCTGGGCGACGCGCCTGGTCTCGCTGCTCTTCGTGCCGCTGGCGCTGGTGCTCGCGGCGCTGGCGCTGTGGGAACTGTGGCGCGCAGGTGTGCGGGGCCGGGATCGCACCGCGCTGGTATTGCTGGTCGCGATCGGCGTGCTGATGGCGCTTGCGGTGCGCGATCAGGTGATGCTGGGCACCGGCATCGGCCGCGCGCATGTGTTGCTGGCGCGTTTCAACGGGCCGATCCTGGTATCCATCATGGGTGCTATCGTGCTGCGCGGCTTTGCTGAAGGGTTGTCGCTGCTGGAGGATTTCAACGCCCGCCTGCAGCACGAAGTCGCGGCCGCGCGGCTGAAACTGCAACAGGCGTTCGAGCGCGAACAGGCGCAGGCGCGGCGCGAGACACTGGCCACCGAACGCATGCGGCTGATGGGCGATCTGCACGACGGCATCGCCGGGCAGCTGGTATCCATCGTGTCGCTGAGCGAACGCGGCAGCGGCCCGGTGGCCGAGGAAGTGGCGCGCGCCAGCCACAGCGCGCTGACCGACCTGCGCCTGGTGGTGGACTCGATGGAGGATTTCGGCGACGACCTGGGCATGATGCTGGTCGCCTTCCGCGACCGGATCGAACCGCAGCTGCGCCGTTCCGGACTGCGTCTTGAATGGAAGGTGCACGACCTGCCCGACCTGCCGGGCCTGTCACCCACGCATACGCTGAACCTGTTTCGCCTGCTGCAGGAGGCGGTGAACAATGCCGCGCGGCATTCCGGCTCGGACGTGGTGCGGATCGAATCGCCGCAGCGGCCCGGCCACGGCGTGCGCCTGATCGTGCGCGACCACGGCAAGGGCGGCGCGCAAGCAAAGCGCGGGCATTACGGCATGGCCAATATGCAGCGCCGCGCACACGCGCTGGGCGCCGAACTCAGCGTGGAAAGTGATGCCTCGGGCACGCGCGTGATCGTGGATCTGCCGCAGCACCTTGGCGGCGGGCACGATGCCGCCGTCACAGCCTGATGAGCTTGCGCGATACTGCCTCGAACACCGCTTCGCCCCGGCTGTTGACCTCGAGCTTGCGATAGATGCTCTTGATGTAATTGGGCAGGGTCTTGCGCGAAATGCCCAGGCTGTCGGCGATTTCGTTGTAGCTCATGCCCTTGGCGATGCCCCACAGGATGTCGGTTTCGCGCCCGGTCAGATCCAGCGCGGGCCGGGCCACCGGTTCCGCACCGGCTATCGCAGCCGGTTGCAGGCGGCGCAGCAGATAGCGCGCGATGCCGGCCGAGAGCGGTGATTCCCCATCCAGCACCTGGCGCACGGTGTTGCCGATATCCTCGGGCAGCGCGTCCTTGACGATATAGCCGCTGGCGCCGGCCGCAATTGCTGCGACCACATTGGCCTCGTCGCACAACACCGAGATCACCAGGATTTCCACCTGCGGATGCGCGGCATGCACTTCGGCGGTGAGGTCGGCGCCGTGGCCATCGGGCAGTTCCAGATCGGTCAGCAGCACCTGCGGGCATTCACGCGCAATGGCGGCGCGGGCGGCGGCAAGGCTGTCGACCGCTTCGACCGAAAAGCCCGGATCGGCGGCCAACGCATCGTGCAGCCGCTGGCGCGTCGGGGCATCGTCTTCAAGCAGCAGGATTCGTATCGTTTCCATCACCGCGCCATCGTGCTCGCAAGCCCTGCATCAAGTCGACCCCGGACGTTGGCATCGTTTGTTGGGCGGACCCATGCCACTCATCGTTTTCGGATCGGCCGATCATCGCGCAGGCGCGGAGCATCACCCATGCCATATTCATGGTGTTCCCGAATCGCGTGGCGGGCGGTCTGATGGCGGGCATCACATCCATGCTCCGGGGGGAACCACATGAAACGCCTGCCTTGTTTGCTGAAAGTTCCGCTTGCAGCGCTGTCGCTCCTGCTGCTGTCCGCGCCAGCCCTCGCCGGCGATGGCGAGGCCTTGTTCGCGGATGGCTTTGAGCGCGATGACAGCGCGCGGCCGCCCAACATCCTGTTCATCGTCATTGACGACCTGGGCCTGGATCAGCTCGATTTCTACGGCTATGGCGGGCTGGTTCCACCGCGCACGCCGAATCTGGCCGCGATTGCCGAGGCCGGGCTCAAGTTCCGTAACGCCTGGTCGATGCCAACCTGCACGCCGACGCGCGCGAGTTTCTTCACCGGGCGCTACCCCTCGACCACCAACATCCTCAACGCGGTGGTGCAGACCGATCTGGCCAATTCGGAAATCTCGCCCTACGAAATGACGCTGCCGAAGCTGCTGAAAACCGCCGGCTACACCAACGCGATGATCGGCAAGATGCATCTGACCGGCACCAATCTGGGCACCTCGGCGAACCTGCCCTACGGCCTGCAAACCATGTGGAAGCTCGGCTGGGACCACTTCGACGGCTATCTGGATGGCGCGCCCTATCCGATCGACACCCGCGCCGGCCTGCGCAGCTTCGGCGATGACGTCACCGCCGGCCCGCACAAATGCGGCTTCGTCTCCAACACCACGATGGACGGCACCCACGGCGCCGATCAGGGCGCCTGCTATTTCGTCGACAACAGCTGCGAGCAGATCGTGCGCGACGATGCTGGCGGCCTGCACACACCGGGCCGTGCCTGTCTGGAACGCGGCGGCATCTTCGATCCGAACCAGTTCTGCCAGGCCGGTACGCCGGCGCATATCGATTTCGAGGCGCAGAACGGCTACTACACCGGCAAGTTCGTCTGGAGCGATGCGGATGGCAACGCCGGCGAAGTGCTGGCCACCGACGCCTCGGCGCGCGGCTACCGCAGCACCATGGAAACCGACCGCGCCATCGCCTGGGCGAACGCGCAGCCTGCCGACAGGCCGTGGATGATGTCACTGGGCTATTCGGCCGTGCACACGCCATTGCAGGTGCCGCCGTTGGCGCTGATCGCGCCGGACACGCCCGGCCGCAACGACAATCTGGTCTGCTCGCCGCTGTCGGATGTGGAAGGTGCGCCGGGGCAGATCATCGGCATGATCGACGACCACCTGATCACCAATCTGATGGTCGAAGCGATGGACCGGGAAATCGGTCGTCTGCTGGTGGAAACCGGGCTGGCCGAATGGAACAGCGACGGTACGCTGGACTACGACCCGGCCCGGAGCAACACCGTGGTGGTGGTCATGGGCGACAACGGCACCTACGTCAACAGCGTCAAGTTCACCCAACCGGGCCGTTTCGACCCGACCCGCGCCAAGGGTTCGGCCTATCAGACCGGCGTCGGCGTGCCGCTGCTGGTGGCCGGTCCGATGGTCGCCGCGCCGGGCCGCGAGGTGCAGCACCAGGTCAGTTCACCCGATCTGTACCGCCTGTTCGCCGATTTGGTCGGCGCCGACATCGACGCGCACATCCCGGCCGAACGCCCGATCGACGCACAACCGATGCTGGCCTATCTGACCGACCCGGCGCACGCCGCGCTGCGCACGATCAACTTCACCGAAATGGGCACCAACTTCCCCAACCCCGCCGCCGGCATCGTGGCCCAGCCCTGCGTGGTGGAAGCCGCCGACACCTGCTTCGTGATCTTCCCGAACAAGGCGCTGTGTGGCGATCAGGGCGGGGTCTGGTACGGCGCCGACTCGGGTCTGGCGGGCGTACCGGCTGGCGGTTTCGAGCACTGCGGGCAGGTCATGTCCTACCGCAAGGCACTGAATCCGTCGGACGCCACCAAGGTGCTGCCCGACTCGTCCAAGGCCGCCAGCGATGGTGTCCACAAGCTGGTGCGGCTGAACCGCAAGACCTTCACCGAGGATCTGGCCAATCCGGTCAATTCCGTCTACACCGGCGTCAACAGCAATATCGACGAGCTGTACCGGATCGACATGCTGGCGCAACCCAATCCGGTGCTCGACAAGGAAGGCAGCGAGCTTGCGATCGGCCCCGCGCCGCTGGATGTGTCCGGCCTCGCCCCCGATGCCCAGGCCGCCTACGGCGTGCTTTCCGCCGAACTGGACCAGCGCGATGCGGTGGCCGCCTACCACTACAACTACGACCAGATCCATTGCCCCGGCGATGGCAACCGCGATTTCCAGGTGGACCAGACCGATCTGGACAACTGGGCCGAACTGAGCACCTTGAACCAGCACGATGGCGCCGGCCAATCGACCTGGTACGACTTCAACCACGATGGCCGTACCGATGACGCGGATCTGGCCATCATCATCGCCAACCTCGGTGCCACCTGCGTGCCGCCGGCGGCGCACTGAGATGGGAATCGCGACCATGCACAGCTTCCTGTACCGGCGGTTCTCCGCGCTGCTGGCGATGTTGCTGCTGCCGATGGCCACATCGGCGACGGGCAGCACGATATTTTCCGACAGCTTTGAAAGCGGAATCGAAGCACCGCCACCCAACATCCTGTTCATCGTCATGGACGATGTCGGCATCGACCAGATGGCCGCGTTCGGCTACGGCGGCGCAACACCGCCACCGATGCCAAATATCGCAGCCGTGGCCGAAGCCGGGGTGAAGTTCCGCAACACCTGGTCGATGCCCGAATGCTCGCCCGGCCGGGCCGCGTTCTTCACCGGCCGCTTCCCGCTGCGCACCAACATGTACCAGGCGCTGGGGCCGAACGATCTGGCCAATTCGCAGATCTCGCCATACGACCTGACCGTGCCCAAACTGCTGAAGAAGGCCGGTTACCAGAGCGCGATGTTCGGCAAGTTCCATCTGGCCGGGCCGGAGCACAACGAAGCCGGCAACGCCACCCCGGCGGTGCTGGGCTGGGACCATTTCCACGGCTGGGTCGGCGGCCTGCCCGGATCGGTCGACACCACGGCCGGCGGAGTATACGAGGCCGGGGAATGGCGCTGCGGCTTCTACCCGCACCATCTGGCCGGCGCCTGCCATTTCAGCGACGGCAGCTGCAGTTCCCTGCCCGCACCACCGGTGCTCGGCCACGACAGCAGCGGCATGGCCTGCATGGCCCAGGGCGGCATCTTCGTGCGCGAACAGGCCGACTGCGATGCGCCGCTGCCGGACGGCGTGACGCTGGACTTCAACCGGGAAAACGCCTTCTACGTCTCGCCGCTGGTGATCGTGGACGATGGCGATGTGGAAGAAGTGCCGTTCAGCGATCCGCGCGCACGCGGCTACCGCACCACGATCGAAACCGATGCCGCGATCCAGTGGATCAATGCACGCCCGGCCGATGCACCGTGGATGGCCACGGTCAGCTATTCGGCCGCGCACACGCCGTGGCAACCGGCACCGATGGCACTCGCTCCGCAAAGCAGCACGCTGTTGTCGCAATTCCTGCCGGATGCACCGGGGTTTTCCGGCAATCTGCTGGACTGCACCAGCACCGTGCACGGGCGCATCATCCAGAACCAGATGACCGAGGCCATGGACACCGAATTCGGTCGCCTGCTGCTGGAAACCGGCCTGGCCACGCGCGCCGGGAACGGCGATCTTGTCTACGACCCGCAGGCGTCCAACACCGTGATCGTGATCGTCGGTGACAACGGCTCGCTGGGCTTCGCGGTCAAGGCGCCCTTCAACCCGTCGCTGGCCAAGGGCGGCTCCTACCAGACCGGCGTGTGGGTGCCGCTGATCGTCGCCGGGCCGCAGGTGGAACAGCCCGGCCGCAGCGTGGAGCACATGGTCAATGCGGTGGACCTGTTCCAGTTCTTCGGTGAACTGGCGGGCCTGGACGCACAGCAGGAATCGCCTCGCACCATCGATTCGGTGGCGCTGCTGCCGTATCTGCAGGACCCCGCGCAGGCCGGCCTGCGCACAATCAACTTCACCCAGGCCGGGGTCAACCTCCAGGCCAACGATGGCCGCAACGGCCCCTGCGTCATGAGCCGCAGCGCGGTGGCCGGCGGCAGCTGCACCCAGATCCCCACATCCAAGAGCGTGTGCGAAGACAACCTCGGAGTCTGGTGGGGGCCGGGCTACAGCGATCCTTCGGTGGTGGACAACGGCGGCGCCGGCTATGCGCAGTGCTGGCAGGTGAACCGGGCCATCTTCGCCGCCGATCCGGCTGCGCTGCCGGTCGAAGTGCTGCCGGAAAGCTCACTCGCGATCCGCGATGACGATTACAAGATCGTGCACAACACCACGATCAACTACGACAGTGATACCGATGACGCCCGCCAGGACCTGAGCATCGAGTTCTATCGGGTCGACCAGGCCGCACCGCTGCCGATGCTGGAAGATCCGGCCAGCAACAACCTGCTCGACGGCCCCCTGACCATCGACCAGCAGGCCGCCTACGACCATCTGGCGGCGCGGCTGGACGAACTGCTCGCCTCCCAGCCCGACTGCCCGGGCGATGGCAACCGCGATGGCGTGGTGGATTCGACCGACCTGTTTGAATGGCAACGCATCGCCGATAACTGGGGCCTGTCCAGTGTCTACGATTTCCTCATCGATGGCGTTTTCGACGGTATCACCGATAACGACGACGGCGTCATCATCCTGTCCAACTACAACACCGTCTGCCCGCCCAGCCATGCCGTCCATTGATTCCATTCCACGTCGAAAACTGCTGCTTGGCGGCATCACCCTGGTGGCCGCTGCCGCCGCCGGCGGTGTGCTCGGCGGGCGCCTGCTGGCACGCCCGCAAGCGCACCGGATCCTCATCGGTGATGGCAGCAACGGCCCGCTGGGCATGGCCTGGATTCCCGGCGGCCGTTTCCTGATGGGCAGCGACCACAAGCTGGCGCAGTTGAACGAACGGCCGGCGCATGCGGTGCAGGTGGATGGCTTCTGGATGGACACCACGCATGTCAGCAACGACCAGTTCGCGCAGTTCGTGCGCGAAACCGGCTACGTCACCACCGCCGAACGCAAGCCGGACTGGGACACCATCCGCGTGCAACTGCCGCCGGGCGTGCCACGGCCACCGGATGAACTGCTGGTGCCCGGCGCGATGGTGTTCACCGGCAGCAGCGCGCCGCAACGGCTGGACGACTATTCGCGCTGGTGGAGCTATGTGCCCGGCGCGCAATGGCGCCACCCGCAAGGCCCGGGCAGCACGATCGAAGGCAAAGGTTCGCACCCGGTGGTGCAGGTCAGCCACGAGGACGCGCTGGCCTATGC
>LSQX01003275.1_pt1 | contig 12237 bp, 12 predicted proteins | sample 654561 | NCBI WGS metagenome assembly LSQX01 (sample SAMN04489861, study PRJNA283612) | anaerobic digester metagenome | isolation source: 4 biogas reactors fed with cattle manure at either 37C or 55C with and... | place: Denmark: Kongens Lyngby | collected 2014 | reverse complement strand
TGTGTATAAGAGACAGAGCTAACAAGAAAGGTATTACCATCCTGCCGGGCGCAGAATTGCGCGGCGGACAACATATTTTAATCTGCGAAGGATAAGCTATGGCAACCGGCCAAATTAATCTTACGGATTAGCCACCTCATCGGAGGATGTAATATGAAAGACCTGCTCCGGACGATTTGTGATAAAGCCAGGGCGCGCGGGGCTGCTTTTGCGGATGTCAGGGTGTTTGAATCTGAGAACACAGGCATAAGCAGACAGGACGGGCGTGCGGACAAACTGTTATCCAACATATTCAAGGGACTTGGCGTGCGTGTGCTCAAAGACCACGCCTGGGGTTTTGCGTCGGTATCGGACTTTGATACGGACTCTGCGTTTGCCGCGCTCGATGCGGCGGTCTCTATGGCGCAGGCTTCGTCAGCCCGCTCAGAAGATGCAGTTGTCGATGAAACACAAGGCATAGAACACGACGTGAAAGCCCAGGTCGAGATCGACCCTCGATCGGTAAGTTTCGAGCGCAAAATGGCTGCTATCGAAGGTTATGAACAGGCAGCGATGAGTATCGCAGGAGCCAGGCTCGCCAACTCGGTAGTCGGTTATTCGGATCGCATTGAGACGGAGACCATTTGCAACACTCAGGGCGCTCTTATTTGCCAGGAATCGATTCGGACGCTTGTTCAGGCTATGATAGTGGCCAGCGATGGCAAGATATTGCAAAAAGGCAGCGCCAGGGTCGGCGAACAAGTCGGCTTCGAGCTTATCGAACGCACCAGCGCGGAGCAGTTCAGCGCGCTGGCAGCAAGGACGGCTATCTCTCTTTTAAGCGCATCACCCCCGCCGGCAGGCAAGTTCCCCGTCATTTTTCACCCATCTGTGACAGGGCTTTTGACACACGAAGCCATCGGCCACAACGCGGAGGCGGACCATATCCTGAGCGGGACCTCTATCGTCGATGGCAAACTTGGGCAGAAGATAGCCTCGGAACTGGTGACGATAATCGATGACTCCACTATCCCCGGCAAGTGGGGAACCTTTGCATACGATTCCGAAGGGACCCCCGGCGCGAGAAGGCTTATCATAGAAAACGGCGTGCTGAAAGGTTATATGCACAGCCTGGAGACCGCTGCGAAGATGGGAGTTGCGCCCAACGGCAGCGCACGAGCGCAGGACTACTCAAAGCGTCCCATAATTCGAATGAGCAATACGTTCATCCAGCCCGGCACATCGACCTTTGAAGATATGTTGAGCGGAATTGACCTTGGAGTATATTTGAAGGGCGGAGAATATGGCTATGTCTTCTGCGAGCGCGGTCAATATACCTGCCACGCAGGGGAAGCTGTTATGATTCGCAACGGAGAGTTGGCGGAGCCGCTGAGGGATGTGTCGGTGGCGGGGATGACCCTTGAGACCTTAATGAATATCGACGCGGTGTCTGCCGACTTCGAAATGAACAAGCCGGGTATGTGCGGCAAGAACGGACAGGGTATGTATGTCGATAACGGCGGCCCTCATATTCGAGTCAAGGAACTCGTGGTGGGAGGACAGTCGTAGACGTCAATTTTGACTGACAATCGAGGATAATTATGATAGATAAAAACAGGCTTGCCAGACTTGCGCAGACAGCCTGCGATGCGGCTGTGTCAAACGGCGCGGAGTTTGCCGATGTGAACGCGGTTTCCGGGTCGAGCCTGGGCGTTCACCTGGAATCCAACGCGATTACTTCGTGCGATGCCAAGCAGGGAAGCGGCATATATGTGCGGGCAATATATAAAGGCGGCACAGGGTGGTCGAACACGGATAGATTGACAGATCAAGACGCTGAAAAAGCCGGAAAGCACGCCGCTTCGCTGGCTCGACTTGCAGAACCTGACCCCGATTTTATCTCGCTGCCCAAACCCGCCGGGAGTTATGTCCAAATAGATGGGCTTTGCGATGCGCGGATAGGGCGAATGGATATCAAGCAGCTCATAGACTATTGCCTGTCCAATGTCGATGGAGCTTTGGCGGTATGCAGCGAGGCGATTGTGCAGGGCGGGTTTTCCTCGCATTATCTTGCGAGTTCGTTTGTCAACTCCCTTGGCATATCGCTTGCCGATGAAGGGTCTTCCATAGGCGGCAATATTATGGTGGTGGTCAGACGAGGCGATGAGGTCGGCAGTTTCTATGATTTCGACGCCGCCAGAACGCTGGCCGATTTTGACCCGGTCGGAGTTGGCGCAAGCGCAGCGCAGGAGGCGTTGAAGTTTTTGGGCGCAAAGAAAATAGAAACAAAAAGAATGCCGGTGATACTCGGGCCTCTGGCGTCGTCGTCTATCTTCGACAATATAGCGGGCAATGTGAACGCCGAAAGCATATTGCGCAAGAGATCGTTTATGATGGGCAAGTTAGGGGAGAAGATCGGGTCGGATGCGCTGGGAATTGCCGACGAGCCTCATATACCCGGCGGGTTAAGCTCTCGTGGGTGGGATGGCGAAGGGTTCCCGACCAGCCCGCTGACGATTATGGAAAACGGCGTATTGAAATCATATCTTTACGGCTCCTATACGGCCGGCAAAGCAGGAGTTGCAAATACCGGACACGGCAGCCGCGGTCCCGGGGCAAAGCCCTCCAACGTCATCCCGAAACTCGGCCCGACAAGCTCCGAACAGATCATAGCGGAGACCAAAGAAGGCCTCTACATAAACATGGGCGGGCTGAATCCCAACAGCGCCACCGGGGATGTCTCGGTGTCTGTGGATTTCGGTTTCAAAATAGAGAATGGAGAGCTTGCGTATCCGGTTATGAACGCGATGGTAGGCGGAAATTTTTTGGAGATGCTGGCAAATGTAGATGCGGTATCCAGCGACTATCGCGAAGAGCCGGGCATGCTGCTGCCGACGGTCAGGATAATGGATTGCCTGGTGGCCGGCGGCAAGTAGGGCTGAATTGACGGGCCGAGGCAGGATATTGCTAGTTTTGGGCTTTTAGGCATTTCTTTTTGCGCGCTATTATTCCCCTGTGAACCCTGTGTTGACCTCTTAGGTATAATAGTTGTCAGATCTCGATTGGGAGCTGAACCGTGCCTCACCACACGGATGAACAACTTATGCTGCGCCTTAAAAGCGGCGACCGGCAGGCGTTTGATGCGATCGTGGAGCGTTATCGTGATCGCATGGTATCGTTTGCTTATCGAATGGTGGGAAACGCCGAACTGGCGCAGGATGTCGCTCAGGAGACGTTTGTTCGGGTTTATAAAAGCGCGGGGACTTTTCGGGATGATGGGCGTCTGTCCCCGTGGCTATATCGAATCGCGAGCAATGTGTGTTTGTCTGAGCGTACGAAACGCGCAAAAGAGGCGCTCAATGTAGATTATGACACCCTTGAGGATATGCACGATTCCGGAGTGCTGGTCGATGAGCAGGCGCTGGCATCGCTGGATAATGAAAAACTTGCCAGAGCGGTCGCCAAACTAAGCTCGCTGCATAAGACCGCGCTGATTATGCATGTCTATCAGGGGATGACTTATGCGGAGATCGGAGAGGCGATCAATGTCCCAACCGGCACCGTAAAGTCCAGGATTTTCTATGCTATTAGAAAACTCAGAGAGGTGCTCGATACCGAGTGATCAAGAGGCCAGGATATGAAAAAAACCAACACGGCAAAATGCAGCCACATGCAACATGATGCGTTGGCGATGCTTGGAATTGAACTTACTGACGACGAGGAAGCCGACCTTTTCTCGCATTTGGCAGCGTGTCCCGCGTGTCGCGGCGAATTTCGTCGGGATAGAAATATATGGCGGGCGATGGGCGCTTGTCCCGTTGTGACTGCCGAACCGAGCTTTAGTCGAATGCTGTCGCTGAGGCTGTCTTTGGAGGAGTCGGCGGAAATTGAAGCGGCTCACATCGATCGAGTGCTGCCTGATCTGGAGGCCGAAGTGTCGGGCGCGGATGCTCATTATGATCTCTCCAGCCTTGCGTCGATATTCGCCAGCGAGATGCCGCAGTAGGTTCAGGAGGTAGAGATTTGCCTAAACTGAAAGATGATGCCATTCCGGTAGTGCCTTTGCGAGATATGGTCCCTCAGCCGGGGACATCGCTTCCGTTATTTGTCGGACGCGATAGCTCAAAAAATGCGGTGCTGGCCGCAGGTGCGGCGAAATCCCCTGTTATCCTCGTGTCGCAGAAGTCGATAGCTATAGAAAACCCAAAGCCGACCGACCTCTACGGAGTCGGCATAATAGCAGAGCTTAATCAGTTGATAGAACATCCCGACGGCGCTCTGCGCATTGTCATCACAAGCAAAGCCAGGGTGCGGCTGCGCAATATACAGCAAAAGCCCGACTCGGATTATCTGATCGCCGAGTGTGACCCTGTTGAGAGCGTGCCTGCCTCCGCAGATGTCGCCAAAGCGGCCAAAAGCGCGGTTAAAGGGTTCGGGGAATACTGCGCATCGCGCGAAGATGAACTTTTAGGCGAATCCAGACAACTCCTTGGTCGGCTGAACGAAGTGCAGTCTCAGATTCAGGCTCTGCGCGCGGCGAATCAATCAGCCAACAAGCTCACCGACCCTTCGGCGATTGCCGATCTGCTGCCGGGCTGCATTCACACCAGAGTTGTCCCGGAGAAACTATCCGACCCGGATGTGGTCAAAAATCTGGACGAGCGCATACGCGCCAAGCAGGGGATATTATCCGAGCCGGACCCTGCCAAACGGCTGCATCTTCTGCGTAAATTTGTCGAGGACAGTCTGGAGGTTAGAGGTTAGAAGTAAGAGATTAGAAGCTGGTCGTACGACATACGCTTGCCCGTCATTTCGAGTGAAACGAAGTGGCTGTAAGCTTGTCCTGACCTGTGCAAAATTAAGGCGTAGTGGCCGTGTCTCCGTCCCGGCCACAAAAACCTTATCACTTCGAATGCTACCCTTGTCATTTCGAACGAAGTGAGATACCGCCTTTTCTAGCCTCTAACTTCTAACCTCCAACCTCTAAATCTCGCGGTTATAACGCTTCCGGCTTGCCGCTTTTGGTTGATCTTTCCGCGGCGTCCAGCATTGCCGTGATTTCCAGCGCATCATCCAGCGAAGCCGCCGGCTCTGCGCCGTTGAAGAACTCTATCACCTTTATCAGTTCATCGGGATACAGCCTGCTGTTGTCGCAAATATACGGCGCGGCCTTGCCCTTATCCCGCACGCATCCGCCATAAGCAGACGCGCCTTCGGTAAGCTCCACCACGCCTCTGCGGTTATCGGGATATTCTACTACGCAAACGACGCCGGCCTTATCGCGCCGTGCGAATACTCCCACTGCGCCCTGACCCATTGCGCGCTCCAGCATCTCGAATGCGTGGACTCCATACCATACAATCGAACTCCCTGCGGGCGCTTTGCCCAGCGGGCCATAGGTATAGGCATACATGGCATTCGGCACAGCCTCGCAAGCCTCGATTAGCCCCGGCACGAAGCGCAGGGACGAAGCCGAGAAGACTCTGAGGTTGTTATCTTTGGCCAGCTTATATATAGCGCGAGCGTTGGCTGTATTGTCGGCCATTGGTTTGTCGAGGAAGATGGGCTTTCCGAGGGGTACGCATTTGCGGAAGTATTCGAGATGATATGCAGGGTCGTTGATCTCCAGCATTATCGCCTCACATTCGGCCACTGCCTCGTCGAAGTCCTCGGTGACGGTGACGCCCCATTGCTCCAGTTGCTTCTGTCGCGCATCAAGCCCGTTTTTATCCTGAAACGGGGTTTCGAACCTCATACAACTGACCACGCGCGCGCCATGCACCTTCTGATCCGGCGCAACATCGGGCGCCTGCAGGCACTTCGTGAACGCGACCGAATGGCTGGTATCCAGCCCTACCATGCCGATTCTGATTTCTCCAGACATTATATACCCTCCCAGCGGTATCCATCTGAGGATAGGTTAGGCTCAAGAGGCATTTTTGTCAAGCGCGTCCCTCATCCTCGAAACAGCCTCTTCGACCTCGGCTTTGCCGGTATGACGGCAAGTGACCATCCTGATAGCCACTGGCGCGCGCGGGCTGACTATCACTCCCACATCGGCCAGCTTAGTAACAACTTCATTTGTCGAAAGCCCGGTTCCGGTGTGGTTTATGTTGATTATGTTAGTCTCCACCACATCCATATTGACCGACAGGCCGGATATGGTATTTGCGCCAGCGGCCAGCAATTTGGCGTTGTCGTGGTCTTCAGCCAGTCGATCGATCATTTTTTCAAGGGCTACGATTCCTGCGGCGGCGATCACTCCTGCCTGCCTCATTCCCCCTCCGACTCGCTTTCTATGGAACCTGGCCTGTTCGATAAACTCCGCGCTGCCGGCGATCATTGAGCCGACCGGGCAGCTTAGTCCCTTGGACAGGCAGAACTGAATTGAGTCGACCTCGGCGGCATATTCAGAAACGGGTATCTGCGCCGCAACTGCTGCATTAAAAATGCGTGCGCCATCGAGGTGGATTGCCAGGCCGTGCTTTCGCGCAATGCCGCAGAGTTGCTTGTGCAGATCAAGGGGAGTCACCCGACCTCCGCTTCGATTATTGGAATTTTCCAGACACAGCACGCGCGGAGTGGCGTAGTGGATGTCCGGTTTTTTTATGGCCGTCTCAAGCGATTGAGGGTCGATCATCCCGTTGTTGCTTGCAAGTGACAGCGGCATAAACCCGGCGATGCCGGCAAGCCCTCCGCCCTCGTTGCAGAAAATATGCGCCGACGGATCGACAAGCACAGCTTCGCCGAGTTTGCGAGCGTGCGTCATAAGTGAGACGAGATTTCCCATCGTCCCGCTGGCCACCAGAAGCGCAGCTTCCATACCCATCTTTTCTGCGGCAAGTTCTTCGAGCCTGCAAACGGTTGGGTCCTCGCCGTATACATCATCGCCGAGGGGAGCGTTTCGCATGGCATCGAGCATCTCCTCGGTGGGCAGGGTCTGTGTATCGCTGCGAAAATTGAGAATATCCATATCGACCTCTTGCTGGTTTTGTATGTGGAATTATATCACGCATCGGACTTTCGAAAATCGTGTTTTTCGACGAAATTGTCATTGACACCTCTCAGGCGGTCTGATATACTCCAATCACAATAGAAAAGTTCGGCGACTTGGGTAAAGGGAAGACGGTGAAAGACCGTCACGGGCCCGCCGCTGTAACCGGGGACGAACCGGCGTTAACCACTGGTCTTATGCAGACTGGGAAGGTAGCCGGCCAGAGCGATCCGGAAGTCAGAAGACCTGCCCCGTCGCATTATAAGCGCAGCATCTTCGGAGGCAAAGATGTCGGACGCAACATCCCGCGTAAACCGGGCTTCCGTCCTAAAATTTATCCGAAATGGGCGAGAGGCCCGTTTCTATTTGTACAGCGGATTCACCCTCATCGAACTGCTGGTGGTCATCGCCATCATCGCGATTCTGGCCGCCATTTTGTTCCCCGTGTTCATATCCGCCAAAGAAAAAGCACGCCAGGCAAAATGTATTTCCAACCTCAGCCAGATCAGCAAAGCGTGGTTGATGTATGCCGATGACAACTCGGGCCGGGCGTGCCCTTCCTACTATGCCAGCCCGGATGGTTGGCAGCATTGCTGGGATTTTGACCTGAAGGTTGTGAAATCCGGCAGCAAGAGGGAAACCATATCGAAGCCCGGCTTGTTGGGTCCCTACTGCAAAAATGGTGAAATAAAGCAGTGCCCGTCTTTCTTTGGAGGCAGACAGGATCGACCCTACTCGGGCTATGCATATAACGCAAGCTATATCGGCGGCGACACTACTGTGGATGGCTGTGTATACGAAGACGAGTGGACCGACCGCCCACATACCATTGCGTTCCTCAATAGGATTAAACACCCCTCCGCAACGGCTGTTTTTGCCGAAGGAGGTTACGGGAAACCAGCGAGCGCCCATAACCACTTGCGTGCGCCCAGCGACCAGTTGTTCCGTGCAGGCACTGTTCATTACAGGCACAACGGCGCCGCGACAGTGGCTTATGCCGACGGGCACGTAGTCGCAATACGCACCAGGTTCACTAAATATGCAGACGTTGGGTGGCTGCAGATCGGCGAGGCAGCCTTCGACTGTGCGCCTGAAACGGGCGGGCTTTCCCTGGATGATTCCGCTTATGATTTGGATTGAATTGACACGAAGGAGGAAGTGCAAGTGAAAAAGAGATTTATGCGGGTCCTGGCATTTGCGGCGATCGTTCTGGTCTGCGCCGTCGTGACTCAAGCTGCGGACTGGTGGGCGTCCGAAGTGATAAGCTCAAGCCGTCTTGGTAACAGCCCATATAACGACCCGGAGGCTGTTCTCGGCAAACCCACCGTCTGGATGAACAATTCCGGCGCACCCAGCGATCCGGACCCGTGCGCCGTGTCGATGGTTATCCCTGCCTGGAACGTCGGCTGGCCTGCAGGGGAGAAGCTCATCACAACAATCAAGGCAAAGTCCCCGACTGAGCCTGCAGGGCATATCACGGTGAAGTTCGACACCCGGATATACGATGACCCGAACAACTGGTATGGCAAGGACTTCATTGTCTTCGGCAACTCTTTCTTCGCAGCCGGCGGGAGTTATGTCTACTCAGACTCGAATATGGCTAATGTCGTGATGGCCGCTTATGAAGGCAGCGGATGGTGGGAGCCCAGCCCTGTGAGCGTCAGTCAGGACGGCGTCACCTGGTATTCGTTTTCTAATGGCCCATACGCCGACGACTACGCGCCTACTCAGGCTCTTGCGTGGGATTGGGTGGAACAGCGCTGGCTTAAAAACAGTTCCGACGCTGAGGTAGAACTCGATTTCACCAGACCAACGCCGCCCGTTTATGACAAGGCTGACTTTAACGGGAAGTCCGCAGCTGAAGGCATAGATTTGTATAGAGGATCCGGCGGAGGGACTGCTTTTGACCTCGCAGAACTGCCGCTTCCCGCAGACCCCATCACGGGTCGAAAGTGGATTCAGTACATAAAAGTCGATGGCGTGAATGGCGAAGTCGATGCTTTTGCCAGAGTGAGTCACCAAATCGACAACATTCCCATTGGCGCGGCAAAAAAACTGCCTGACGGAACCAGAGTGGCGCTCAAAGAAGCGGTTGTGTCATCAGCTACCTATGAAGTCGGCAGGTTCTGCTACGTCGAGCATTCCGACAGATCCGGAGGCATCAAGGTTATGGGACGGCTTCTCGAACGCAACAAGCGTTATGTCATATACGGCGACATGGACACCATCGGCAACGAGCGGGTGATCCTTGCCACGGCGGTAACGCTTGTCGAGGATAACACCGATGCAGTGGCTCCCCTCGGAATGCCAAACAAAAGCGTCTACGGCTCAGGGTTGCACACCACCGGCCTGTTGGTGCGCACCTGGGGAAGAACGCTGTCTGTTGACCAAACAGACAAATCATTCGTGATTGACGATGGCTCAGGGAGACATATCAAGTGCATTGCTCCCAAAACTACGCCGCCTTACTACAATGCCGGGAACCCGGGAGATCCCGACTGGGGAGTAACTGTCAATTCAAGCTTCGTCCCGCCTGCGGTCGATCATTTCGTTGCCGTAACCGGGATCAGTTCTATTGAATCTGACGGGCTTGGCGGATTTATTACAGTCATCAGACTCAGAAATGGAGGTGATGTGCAGTCCTGCAATCAGTAACACACTAGATTCGAAGCATATTGTAGTCCGAATATGCGAAATATCCAGACCAATCAAAACAACATCAATTAGGAGAATAAAATGAAATATATTAGAATAATGAAGATAGCAGTTCTGATTTCGATCCTGGCCGGCGCGCTGGTCTGGTCAGGTTCGTCGGTTCAGGCGGCTCCCTATGAATTCCTGTCCGCCAGCGGCGTCAGCGCTTGGATTGAAGTGGATGGCTGGGCAGGCAGCGGAGCAAATGAGTCGCTTCTGGTTGTAGATTGGAACTTCATGGGAGGCCCTTATCAAACTGAATCCCATGCCTTTGGCTTTCGTTGGGACGGCACGGCGTATGTATCGGATATGCTCTATGCACTCCATAACGCCGGTATATTCACCGTGACCTCCGGCTATGGCGGAGCATTCCTCTTGGACATTGTATACGACGATGGAGTCGATTATCATACACATATCGATGAAGAAGGAAGCTGGAATCTTGCCAGCACGGATGATCCCTATGCCAAATGGGGAGCGATGAGTTCTGACTGGTCAAAACTGGGTGAGTGGGACGCCAATATGGCGGGATTTGACTCGGAGTTGCTGGCGAACGGCCACATAGAAGGCATAAATGCCATTTTGTGGTTCGGCGCTTATCCCGCTGGCCAAACGTACGACGATTATGTATTGGACGTTCCATTTGCGTCTGTGCCGGAGCCGGGTTCGTGGGCAGCGCTTTTGTGCGGGCTTATCGCTATGGGCGGGCTAAGATCGCGCAAGCGAAAGTAGATTACGATAAGTTTGGTTGGTGTGGCAAAGACCTGCGGCCAGTCCGCACCAACCAAACATACATTGCATAATATGTTGGTGAATTCCCAACATTTGCTGCGCTGAAGCGATCCGGAAGTCAGAAGACCTGCCCAATCGCATTATTAAGCGCAGCATCTTCGGAGGCAAAGATGTCGGACGCAACATCCCGCGTAAACCGGGCTTCCGTCCTAAAATTTATCCGAAATGGGCGAGAGGCCCGTTTCTATTTGTACAGCGGATTCACCCTCATCGAACTGCTGGTGGTCATCGCCATCATCGCGATTCTGGCCGCCATTTTGTTCCCCGTGTTCGGCGTAGCCAAAGAATCGGGCAGAAAGACTCGATGCGCCGCCCAGCTTAAACAACTCGTTGCGGCCAACCTCGCCTACGCAGATGACTACTCCGGCGTCTATGTGCCTGCTGCATCGGACATCTCCGGGTCGAACCTGCGCCGGTGGCATGGAGTAAGACCCAGAATTGGAGCTGAGTTTGTGCCGGGCAAAGGGCCGTTGTGGGCATATTTGGGCAGGTCGGGAGGGCTGAAATTATGCCCGACGGCGCTTCGCTTGAAAGGCGCTTTTGAGGCCGGATGCGGCGGGTTTGGATATAATCAGGCATACGTAGGCGGGACAGCCTACCGCAACTACCCTCCCAATTCACACTTGACGGCCTCGCACACAGGTGACATCGCCAATCCCACGCGCACGGTAATGTTCACCGATGCCGCTATAACAAGCGATGCCGGGCCGATGCAGTATTCGTTCGCCGAGCCGCCTAATCACGTTTCTCCTGACTCGACGACATACCCTACCACGCCGAGCATTCACTTCAGGCACAACGGGTCGGCCAATGTCGGCTGGTGCGATGGACACGTGAGCGCGGAAAAGATGAGCTTTACCCGCCCGCCGAACTTTTTCTACGGCGGCAACAATGAGAAGCAGGGCATAGGCTACTTTGGCCCGGATGATAACTCGCTGTTTGATAATAAATGAGAGAGAAGGGAAGGGAAAAAGCAGATTCCTCGCTATGCTCGGAATGACAAAATTGGGAGTGCGATGATTGGAATGACCTGCTAATGATTATGAACATAGCCGACAACTACGTCACTTCGAACGAAGTGAGAAGTCTGCTTTTTTCGAGGTCCGAGGTAAGAGGTCCGAAGTGCGAAGTTATATTGAGGTTGGAAAAATGAAACGAATTGCTCTTGCGATAATCCTGTGTCTGACTTTTGCAGCGGCGGCCTCCGCGTCTGCCAAAGCCTGGTTTGCGGATATAACCCAATCGGAATGGTATCTGCCGGGAGCCGGGCAATTTGTGAACAACCCGCTCTACAACGACCCGTTCAAGTGCCTTGGTTATCCGACCGGCGGGCAGGTTTATGAGCCTGCGCATAGCTATGAGAACGGCTACTGCGTGTCACTAGGAGACAGAGACGCCGCTAATGCAAATGGCCGGGTTATGGTCGGTTTCTCGACTCCGGTTGCAGACGACCCTCGAAATCCATACGGTCTGGACTTCATAGTATTCGGCAACGCCTATTTTCGGCTGAGTATGACCGAAAACCTGCCGCTTTATGCCGACCCGAACTTCAGATGGCAAGAGCCGGCCTTTGTCGAGATCAGTCAGGATGGCGATCAGTGGTATCTTATTCGGCCAAATATCCTGCCGAACGATTTGATCCCCGCGCCCGGCCCGAATCCATATATCCCGTCGTCTGACACAGGGTTTTCGTCAACAGGACTTTACGGCTATGCGGATTGCACGCCAACCATCGAATTGCCGACAGCAGGCAGCAATAATCCGTTCAGTTATGTAAA
>LSQX01023094.1_pt1 | contig 12238 bp, 11 predicted proteins | sample 654561 | NCBI WGS metagenome assembly LSQX01 (sample SAMN04489861, study PRJNA283612) | anaerobic digester metagenome | isolation source: 4 biogas reactors fed with cattle manure at either 37C or 55C with and... | place: Denmark: Kongens Lyngby | collected 2014 | reverse complement strand
GCTGGCTGGGGTTGACGATGGCGTCCGCCGCAGGCAACTGTTCCCCCGGCAGGTGATGGTCGGTGACCACTACCCTGAGCCCGGCGGCCCGGGCCGCGGCCACGCCGTCGATACTGGAAATGCCGTTATCCACGGTTACCAGCACATCGGGCTCGCGTTCCAGTGCCACCTCGACGATTTCCGGGGTCAGACCGTAACCGTATTCGAAGCGGTTAGGCACCAGATAGTCCACCCGGCCTGCGCCCAGTGCCCGCAACCCGAGCACGCCCACCGCGCTGGCAGTGGCACCATCGCAGTCGAAGTCACCGACAATCAGGATCGACTGGCCCTGCTCCAGCGCATCACGCAGTACCGCTACCGCCTGCTGCATGCCCTTGAACAGGTGCCAGGGCAGAAGAGCCTTCAGACCGCGCTCCAGCTCCGCCGCCGAGCGCACGCCCCGGGCGGCATACAGGCGGGTCAGCAGTGGCGGCAGGTCGCCCAGGTCGGGCAGTTGTTCGGGCAGGGCTCGGGATTCGATACGCATGGCTGCTCAGCGCTCCCCCAGCAGCCAGTCGAGGGCAAACTCATGCTGACCGTCGGCGTCGCTGACATAGAGCACGCCGTCGCTGATCATCACACTCCAGTCGAAATTGCGCGGCAGATCCCGGGCCAGGGCATCCAGCGGTTCCTGGGGCAGTACGGCGATACTCAGATTGCGCTGCTGCTCGACCTGGGGCACCACCTTGCCCGCCCAGACCCGGTTGTTGCCGTAAACCAGCAGCGAGCAGCGCTCGCCCCGGCGGGACCCGGCAATCAGGCGCTCGGCATCCGGCTGGCCGACGTCGATCCAGTGTTCGATGCGGTCATCCAGACTCTTCTGCCACAGCGCGGGCTCGTCCACATCCGACAGCCCGCGACCGAAGGCCAGCCGCTCGTGGTACCAGAGCGCATAGGCCAGCACCCGTGCGGCCAGCCGCTGGCCGGTTTCCGAGGGGTGCCGGGCGACGGTGATGCGCAGGTTTTCATAGACACCACGGTCGGTATCGGTGAGGTTCAACTGGATCTTGCAGGGGATGGACTGGAGCGCCATGGGGATCGGACTTTCGCAACGGACGGGCCGGGCAGTGTACCGCAAAACAAGCATATCTGTAGGAGCTGGTGTGGGAGCTGCGCCCTCGCAGCGAATAGGCCGTATGACCCTCAACTCCGCACCAGCTCCCTTCGAGGCGGGGGCGCCTCTCCTACAACGGTGTGCCTCTCCTACAGCAGAGAGGGGATGGCTAATCCTTGCTGATGCTATCGAAGCGCGGAAGGATGTTGAGGATGAACAGCATCAACAGGGTCGCCAGCACGGCGGTGGCTTCCAGCCCGAGGCCGACGCAGACGCCCACTGCGGCGGTCATCCATACCCCCGCGGCGGTGGTCAGGCCCTTGACGTCGTGCATGCTGTCGCCCTTGATGATGGTGCCCGCACCGAGAAAACCGATGCCCGCCACTATGCCCTGCACCACCCGGCTCATTGCGTCATCACCGCCACCGACCAGCTCCGAGCCGAGTACGAACAGCGCCGCACCGGTGCACACCAGCATGTGGGTGCGGATACCGGCGGCCTTGCCGTGGGTTTCTCGCTCGTAGCCCAGCAACCCACCCAGCAGTGCGGCCAGCAACAGACGCAGGGCCACCCGGGTGGCCTGCTCCACATCGGTAAGGTCGGAAAACTCACTGACCAGCGTAGTCAGAATAGTCCGGGAGACGTCCATCATCTGTTGCCTCTGTGGGTTGCGGTTGATTCAGGCTGGCCGGTGGCAGCGCGACCACTGTACCACCGGGCTCCGGGGTGGGCTGGCGCACTATCTGCTGCCCCAGCAGGCGTCCCCAGGGGGAACGGGGATGGGCACGCCAGACCTGCTGGTGCAACCGGCGCATGCTGTCGGCATCCTGCGCCAGCAGGCTGCGTTCGCTGCTGCTCAGATCCTGTGGGCCCAGCTGCAGGCAGCGTTGACACAGCCGGTCCAGCCGTTGACGGCGCAGCCCTCGTCGCCGGGTACGCCCCAGCGTGACCTGCAGGGTATTGGCCCGGGGCTGGATCACCGATTCACAGAACCCCGGCTGAGGCTTGCCCGCCAGCGGATTGGTCGCCAGCCCCTCCAGCAGCGGCGAGCCGCGCAGCTCCTCGGCGGTCAGCAGCCAGCCGCGCTTTCTCAGGCCCTGACCCAGCTTCACCCGGCTGAGTAACACGGAAACCGGTGCTGCCAGAATCAGCGGCAGCGCCACAGGCAGCGACCAGTAGAAGAACATGGGTTTGAGCCACAGGGCGAAGGCCGCCCAAGCCAACCCGATCACCGAGCCGGGGCCGTGATACAGCAGGGCTTCCAGCCAGCCGGTTTCACTGGTGCGGTTCTGCCCGGCCCAGCGCAGGCGGATATTCAGCAGCGCTTCGAGCACATAACGCGAATGGGCCAGCATGCGGATCGGTGCCAGCAGCGCGGAGACGAGGATTTCCAGCAGCACGCTGCCGCTCAGGCGTCGCCAGCCGCCAAAGCCGGGCAGGCGTCCGGTGAATGCGGCATCCGCCAGTCCGAGGAACTTGGGAATGAACAGCAGCGCCAGGGTGCAGAGCACCAGCGCCAATGCCCGCAGCGGCTGCCATTGGGGCCACAGCGGATGCAGCTGGTGCGGATCAGGAAAGTAGTTGATCGGCCACAGCACCTGCTGGGTAGTCGCCAGGGTAGTGAGCGCCAGGAACCCCAGCCACAGCGGTGAGGCCAGGTAGGACATGATGCCATTGAGCAGGGCCAGACGATGGGCAAGGCGCAGCCCGGGGCTGGCAAACAGCAGCCACAGGTGCTGCATGTTGCCCCTGACCCAGCGCCGGTCCCGGGTCAGTTCATCCACCAGCGAGGGCGGCGATTCCTCCCAGCTGTCTGACAGCCCCGGCTCCAACCAGACCTCATGCCCGGCGCGACCCAGATAGGCCGCCTCGACAAAGTCATGGCTCATGATCGGCCCGCGGAACAGCCCCCAGCCCGGCAGTTTGCGCAGCCCGCAATGGGCCATGAAGGGCTGCACCCGCAATATCGCGTTATGCCCCCAGAAGGCCGCCTCGCCCAGTTGCACCGCTGCCAGTCCAGTGCTGAACAACGGGCCATACAGCTGGCTGGAGAACTGCTGGATGCGGGCAAACAGCGAGCGCCCGTTGAGCAGTTCGGGGCTGGTCTGCAGGATACCCACCGCCGGGTTGCGCTGCATCAGCTGCACCATACGCACCAGGGTGTCCCCGGCCATCAGGCTGTCGGCATCCAACACCACCATGTACTGGTAATCCGCCCCCCAGCGGCGCAGGAAGTCCGCTACGTTGCCGCTCTTGTAATTCAGGTTGACCTGGCGACGGCGGTAGAACAGCCGCCCCGCCGCCCCCAGCTCCTGCACCAGCTGCGCCCAGGCGGCTTGCTCCCGCAGCCAGATATCCGGGTCGCGGCTGTCCGAGAGGATGAAGAAGTCGAAGTGCTGCAGCTGTCCGGTACGCTGCAGACTGCGGTATACCGCACTCAGGCCGCCCAGGCTGCGCTCGATGGGCTCGTGATAGATGGGCATGAGAATCGCCGTGCGGGCCAGCGGGGTCTGGGCCAATACGGCGGCATCCTGTCTGTGCAGCAGGGAGTGGCGATCACCGCCGAGGCGCCGCAGGGTGAAACCGATCAGCGCTATCCAGAAGCCGAAGGAAATCCATGCGAACAGCAGGGCAAACAGTACCAGCATGGCCACTTCCAGCGCATTACCGCCCCGGTAGGGCAGAATACTGAGCATGAACCAGCTGGCCAGCACAGTCTGCCCGAGCACCAGCAACAGCAGCAGACTGCGTCGCAACAAGGCGGCCCGGTGCCAGCGCTGTGCGCTGCTGGTCGTCACTGACTGAGCCATGCCCATCAGTAGCTCCCGTAGCCGATGCTGCTGCGCCGCAGCGGTGGTGCTGGCAGCGGGCAGGCCTGTCTGGCCGCGCCGTCAAGCAGCCAGCCGCCGCGCTGCAGTTCCCGCAGGCAGGCACCGAACAGGTCAGCCTCCCCGGCCGCCACCACTTCGGCCAGCGCCTGCAATACCGCCTGCTCCAGCGCCGGGCTCAGCGGCTGGCCGTCCCAGCGCAGCCAGGCATACAGACGGCGCAGGGTCTGTTCAGAACGGGTGGCGCGCATGCTCACGGTTCCTCATTTGATCACCTGCAGGACGTCACTGCCGGGCAGCAACTGGTAGGTCCAGGTCTCGCTCAATGTCTCCCCGCCCTCATGCAGGAAGGCACGCAGGGACAGCGGCCGGTTGGCCGCCGGGCGCACCAGCATGGACAACCGCCAGCGCTTGAGCGGGGCCACATACTCGACAAAGTGCTCCAGCACCTCGCCCTCCTCCAGCGCCGTGACCTGGCCGCTGACGCCGGCCTCGGCACTGCGCTCATCCAGCGGACCACCGGCAAAGTCCACTATGACCCGGACCGCCCCGTCGGCGGCGCCGCCGCCGATGCGGGTACCATCCCCGAGAAAGCTGTCCAGCGCCCGTGCCATGGGGTTGCGGGCCAGATCCGCGCGGCCGAAGCGCACCTCATAGGCATGGCGATAGGACTGCCCGGCCTGCCATTTTTCCTCAGGCGTCCAGAAGGCAACGATATTGTCGTTGGTCTCGTCCGGGGTCGGCAGTTGGGTCAGCACCACATGTCCTCGGCCCCATTCACCCCGGGGCTCGATCCAGGCGCTGGGCCGGGTGCCGTACCCGGCCTCGGCATCCATGTAACTGCGAAAGTCCGCATCCCGCTGCAGCAGACCGAAGCCCTTGAGCTGTTCGGTGGCGTAGTAGTCCATGCTCAGCGCGGCGGGATTGTTCAGTGGGCGCCACAGCCACTCATTGCTGTGACCGTCGTGGATCAGCAACCCGTCGGAGTCATGCACCTCCGGGCGCCACTCGCCGTAGGGCCGCTGGGTGTTCTCGCCGTAGTAGAACATGCTGGTCAGCGGTGCTACGCCGGGCAGCTCGATACCCTGACGGGGGAACAGCACCGAGCTGACCCTGAGCCGCGTCTCATCTCCCGGTATCACCTCGAATTCATAGGCGCCAGTCAGGCTCTTGCCATCCAGCAGGCCGTAGAAGGTCAGACTGATGGCATCGGGCGCGGGTTTCTTCAGCCAGAACTCGATGAAGGAAGGAAATTCCTCGCCGCTGGGCAGACCGGTATTCACCGCTATGCCCCGCCCGGACAGCCCGAAGTTGTTGTGCCGGCCAACCGCCCGGTAATAGCTGGCTCCGGCAAACACCAGAAACTGGTTGGCCACCTGCGGATCGGCAAAGGGAAAGGTCAGGCGGAAACCGGCGTAGCCGAGATCGGCGGGAATCAGCTTTTCCAGTTCGGCGTTGGGGTAGTCGAACTGGCTCTTGTCGAATGCCAGGGGCTCGCTCTGCTCCCCTTCGACGATATTCAGCGCCACCGCGTGCTGGTAGAACAGCCCTGGCGGCGTCAGCATGACGGTAAAGGGGCTGTCTGCATCAGCCCACAGGCTGCGCTCGGACTTGAAGCGCATGCCCTGATAATCGTGGTAGCTCAGCTCCTGAAGAAATTTCGGCACCTGCGGCGGAGCCCGCCAGTTGCTGCCAGCCAGTTGTTCGGCCTTGTCGATCACTGTCTGAAAGCTGAAGGGCTCGGCCAGCGCCGCCCAGGGCAGAAAGCTCATCAGCGCTCCGGCCAGCGGCTTGATCCATGATGTCATGCGGCACCCTTACTGTTGCTGTGGCTGAGTGAAAACGCAGCGCTTGTGCTGCTCTGATTTAGGTAGCACAGGGGCCGGACAGTTCCCCCTGCTTTCCTGCTCAGATACAGGGCGGCAGAAACAGCACCGGCAGCGCTACCGCCAGGGTGGCGAAGGCCGATATCAGATACAACGCGGCGGCGGTCATGCAGATATGACGCCGAACCTGCTGCTCATGCCCGGCATGCTGCCGCCACAGATGCCGGGCCAGTGCCAGCAGTACCGCCACCACCATCAGGGTAGACAGCCCGAGCAGGATATTCAGCCAGTTGACCGCGCCCTCGGCCAGCAGCGGCGGCGCCAGCTGGCAGCCCACCGACAAGCCCCCGTAGAGCACCACAAACCAGACCGACCACACCGTCAGGCCGATGATCAGATGGACGCCGTGATGGGGGAACAGGCGCATGATCACTCCTTACCAGGCCATGGGCATGAGAATGAAGGCGGCGAAACTGATCCAGAACACCACCAGGCTGTAGCTCCACAGCGGCTGCAGCACCACCGGCTCGTAGGGCAGCTCGACCCCCACATAGCCCAGCTGCACCCGGCGTGCCTGCAGCGCGGTCAACAGTGCTGTCAGCGCCCCGTGGAACAGCAGATAACCGAGCATCACCGCCAACGCCGCATCATGGGCCAGGCTGCGCGGTGCCAGATCCGCAGCCAGCAGCAACCACAGCAGCGCCAGCGCATGGGCCAGCCCCAGCGCAGCGCAGATCCATAACCCGGTCGCCAGTCCGGCCCCCTGCCCCCGGCATAAACGGGCAACCAGCCGCCGGTAGTACAGCGCCGCGGCGCTCAGCAGAACCCCGCTGAGCAGCAGTGGCATGGCAGCCAGCGGTGCCTGAGCCGGCACCTGCCATTGCGGCGAAACCGTCCAGAAATAGAACCAGCCAAACAGCAGACAGGCGAACAACGAACCATTGGCCAGCAGGGTGGAGAGCATGCCCCAGCGCCCCGGCCCGTCGCAGGTGCGTGAATGCAGCGGTGGCGAGCGGGGATCATCCGCCCGTAATGGCGCAGCGTGGGGGTGGCCGCCGTTGTGCCAGCTCCAGCGCAGCACCACCAGCAGCCCGAGCAGCGCCGCCGCCAGCGCCACCCAGTAGAACTTGGTCAGCAGCCCCAGACAGGTGATCGCCAGCAGCACACCGGTCTGCAATGGAATCCAGGAGTTGGAGGGCACATGCACTATTTCCTGAACCTGCCCGGTCACCGCATCCGAGCCCCAGGTCACCCGCCGCTCAGCCTGGATCCCGGTCAGGCCACCCTGCCCGTTTTCCAGCTGTTCGGGCAGCTGTCGTTGATCCCACAGCGGATGGCGGCTGTGGATCTGCGGCAGGCTGATGAAGTTGTAGGTGGACACCGGCATGGCCACCGCCCATTCCAGGGTATCGGCATTCCACGGATTGCGCGGCGCCAGGCGGCCGAAGCGGAAATGCAGCAGCAAATCGACGATCAGCATGCCGATGCCGATGGCCATGACAAAGCCGCCGATCGAAGACAGCAGGTTCAGCCAGTCCCAGCCCAGCCCGGCCTGATAGGTATAGATGCGCCGGGGCATGCCCAGCAGGCCGGTCAGGTGCATGAGCAGGAAGGTCATGTTGAAGCCGATGAACACCAGCCAGAACGCCCAACGCCCGAGCAGCTCCGAGGGCATGCGTCCGGATACATGGGGCAGCCAGTAGTAGAGCCCGGCGATCAGCGGGAACAACATGCCGCCGACCAGCACATAGTGCATGTGCGCGACCACGAAGTGAGTGTCATGCACCTGCCAGTTGAAGGGCACCAGCGCCAGCATCACCCCGGTCAGCCCACCGGCAACGAAGATGATCAGAAAGCCGAGAATCCACAGCATCGGCAGACCCCATACCACCCGGCCGGTCCACAGGGTGGCCAGCCAGGCAAACACCTGAATGGCGGTGGGAATCGCCACCAGCATGCTGGCCATGGAGAAGAACGCCTGGGCCAGCTGGGGAATGCCCACGGTGAACATATGGTGCACCCACAGGCCGAAGCTGATGAAGCCCATGGTGATCACCGCCAGCACCAGCCAGCGATAGCCGACGATGGGCCGCTGGGCAAACACCGGCAACAGGGTGGAGACGATGCCAGCGGCGGGCAGGAAGATGATATAGACCTCGGGATGGCCGAACAGCCAGAACAGGTGCTGCCACAGCAGCGGATCGCCGCCCCCGGCCACCTCGAAGAACACGAACCCGGCGGCCCGCTCCAGCTCCAGCAGCACGCTGGCCAGAATCAGCGGCGGGAAGCCGACAATGATCATCAGCGCCATGACCAGGATATACCAGCAGAAGATCGGCATGCGCCGCAGACTCATGCCGCTGCTGCGGGTGCGCAGGATCGACACCAGCAACTCGATGGCACCGCTCACCGAGGAGATCTCCACGAAGGTGATACCCAGCAGCCAGAAATCCGACCCCGGCCCCGGCGAATAGGTACTACTGCTCAGTGGTGTGTACATGAACCAGCCGGAATCCGGCGCGATCATCAGCACCATGCTCGACAGTATGATCAGCCCGCCGAACAGGTAGCAGAAGTAGCCCATGGCCCCCAGCCGGGGAAAGGGCAGATCCCGGGCGCCGACCATCTTCGGGATCAGATACATGGCCACCCCTTCCAGCACCGGAATGGCAAACAGGAACATCATCAGGGTGCCGTGCATGGTGAACAACTGGCTGTACAGCTCGGGCCCGACAATATCCTGCTCCGGCAGTGCCAGCTGGGTGCGCATCAACATCGCCATCACCCCGCCGATCAGGAAGAACAGCAGTCCGGTGATGATGAAGCGCAGCCCTACCGAGGTATGGTTGACCGCCGCCAGCGCACCCCAGCCGGGCCAGTTGCCCCAGACCCGATCATATTCCCGGTGCAGCCGGGCGTTCTGCTGACGTTGATCACTGGCTGTCATCGGCGCTCTCCAGCCATGCCGCGAAGTCCGCCGGGGCATGGGCATGCACGGTGAATTGCATGTGCGCATGGCCGGTGCCGCAGAACTCAGCGCACTGGCCATGGTAGATTCCGGGCTCATGGGCCTGCAGGCGCAGCACATTGGTCCGGCCCGGCAGCATGTCCAGCTTGCCGCCGAGGCGCGGCACCCAGAAGGAATGGATCACATCATTGCTGGTCAGGTGCAGATCCACCGGCTGACCGGCGGGGATATGCAGCTCGTTACGCAGCTCCACGCCCTGCTGCGGGTACTCGACCTGCCACCACCACTGGTGACCGGTCACCTCGATACGCAACACGTCCTGTCCGGCCACCGGCAGGGGCAACATGCGGTGGCCGATGGGAATGCCGAAGGCCAGCAACACACCCATGCTGGTGATCGGCAACAGCAGTCCGCCGCCGATGATCCAGCGGTTCTGGATACGCCGGGCCTGCTCCTGACTGATCTGTCCGGGCCTGCGGCGCAGGGCATACAGCCAGAGCCCGACCACCACCAGCAGCACCAGCACGGCGAAGCTCGACATACCCCACCACAGGGCTGCTGCATCCGCCGCCGCAGGCCCGGCGGGATTCAAGGTGGAATAAGGGCCGCTGCACGCGGTCATAACCAATGAGGCCAGGCAGATTCCGCCACGGAGTGCCAGACTGGAACCCATACCCGACGCCCCAGCTACAGGAGAATCCGCCGCATGTCCGAGTCCATCTCCAGCAGAATGTCCATCGGAGGCCACCCGATTCACCCGATGCTGATCCACTTCCCGGTGGCGGCGTTGATCGGTCTGATAGGTACCGACCTGGCCCATGTGCTGACCGGCGATGCCTTCTGGGCCAGGGCCAGTATCTGGCTGGTTGGCGTAGGCGTAATCGGTGGCTGGGTTTCGGGGACTATCGGTCTGCTGGACCTGCTGCTGGTGGAGAAGATCCGCCGCCTGATCACCGCCTGGTGCCATGCCATCCTCGCGGTCATGCTGCTGTCGCTGGCGACCCTCAACTGGATACTGCGGATCGGCCAGATGCAGGAGGCGATTCTGCCCTGGGGACTCTATCTGTCGCTGGCCAGCGGCGCGCTGATTGCCCTGACCAGTTTCTTCGGCGGGCAACTGGTGTATGACCATGCCATCGGCGTCGACTTCGAGGAGGCGCCGGAGCCGAGCGACTCCCCGTGACCGGTACGCTGGTTGCAGGCTCACAGCAATATCTCCAGCGACGGCTTGGCCAGCACCAGCCAGAGAATCAGGCCGAACAGCCCCAGACTGCCCAGCGCCAGCAGCAGGCACAGCGGCACCAGCGGCGTCCCGCCCCGCTCCACCCGCAATACCAGCCAACCAGCAGCAAGATGGCAGAGCACCAGCCCGATCACCAGCGTCAGCTTGATGATCAGCCAGGGGGCGATGGTCATATCCAGCACGAACACCAGTGTACCGGCGATGATCGCGGTCAGTGCGGCCGGTGTGGCGATGCGGGTAAAGACCAAGCGCTCGATGGAGTCATAGGGATTGCTCGGCGCCTGCACCGGCAACTGATGCGCGCCCCGGGCAGCAATCAGCGCCGGCATATACAGCAAGGCTGCCGCCCAGATCACCAGAGCCATGATATGCAGCGTCAGAAACCAGAGCATGCGGAGTCAACTCCTGTCATCTCGCGAGTGTCAGCCTCGCGGGGAAACGAAGCTACAGACTCGGACAACAGGGTTTACCGGTTCGTGCGATGAAAATGCTATTGAAGAGCGAGATATCGGAGGGACTGCTGAGCCCAAGTGGCCGTGATGGAGCTCGACCCGCCACGACCGGCTCAGCGGGGTTTGGGAGTGTCGAGTTCCACCTCGACACAGCGTGCCCGCCGCCACCCCAGGTTGCCGGGATGGAACCCGGCACTCCATCCAACAACGAGGCGCGCGGGTTGGGAGGGGCGAGTTCCATCTCACCCATTTACGTTCCAGCCAGGCTCAACTCACCGGAAGAAAGCAGTACCCTCCAGCAACCGCTGAAGCGTTTTACAGCGGCTTGCCCCGATTACCGTGGGCGGAGACGAACTGCTGAATATCCTTCAGGCTGTTCGGCAGCACGGTGCAGCGTTCCTGGCGCTCGAACAGGTCGGCCAGGTGCGGCGGCAGGTGCGGTTCCTCGACGCCAGCCTTGCGTACCGCATCCGGGAACTTGACCGGGTGGGCGGTGCCCAGGGTGATCATCGGGGTGCTCATGCTGCGGCGGCATTCCCGGGCGGCGCGGACACCGATGGCGGTGTGCGGGTCGAGGATCTCGCCACACTGGGCATAGACCTCGGCGATGGTCGCGCAGGTCGCCTCGTCATCCACCGCCAGCGAGTCGAACAGGCGGCGGGCCTCGGTCCAGCGCTCCGGCTCCACCGACAGCTTGCCGTTCTGGCGGAAGCTGTCCATCAGCTGGCTGACCAGCGCACCGTTGCGGCCATGCAGGTCGAACAGCAGACGCTCGAAGTTGGACGACACCATGATGTCCATGGACGGCGACAGGGACGGATGCAGGGTGTCCTTGTCGTACTGGTTGCCGCTCATGAAGCGGTGCAGGATGTCGTTGCGGTTGGTGGCCACCACCAGCTGGCTGATCGGCAGCCCCATGTTGCGCGCCAGGTAACCGGCGAAGATGTCGCCGAAGTTGCCGGTCGGTACCGAGAAAGCCATCGAGCGCAGCGGTCCGCCCAGCTGCAGCGCCGCATGGAAATAGTAGACGATCTGCGCCATGATCCGCGCCCAGTTGATCGAGTTGACCGCGACCAGACGGGTGCCCTTGAGGAAGCCCTGATCAGCAAAGCTGGCCTTGACCATTTCCTGGCAGTCATCGAAGTTGCCTTCGATGGCAATGTTGTGGATGTTGTCACCGGGGATGGTGGTCATCTGCCGGCGCTGCACTTCGGATACCCGGTTGTGCGGATGCAGGATGAAGATGTCCACGCTCTCGCAGCGGCGGCAGCCTTCGATGGCCGCCGAGCCGGTGTCACCGGAGGTGGCACCGATGATCACCGCGCGCTCGCCACGCTTGGTCAGGAAGTGATCCAGCAGGCGACCCAGCAGTTGCAGGGCAAAGTCCTTGAACGCCAGGGTCGGGCCGTGGAACAGCTCCATCACCCACTCGTTGCTGTCCAGCTGACGCAGCGGCGCCACCGAGCTGTGGGCAAAACCGGCGTAGGTATCCTGCAGGATGGCCTTGAAATCGGCATCGCTGATGCTGTCGCCAACGAAGGGGCGCATCACCTTGAAGGCCAGTTCGTGGTACGGCAGGCCCGCCCAGGAGGCGATCTCCTCCTGGGTGAAGCGCGGCAGGTTCTCCGGTACATAGAGACCACCATCGGAGGCCAGACCGGCCAGCAGTACATCTTCAAAATTCAGCGTCGGCGCCTGGCCGCGGGTACTTATATAACGCATATCTGCAAACCTTCGGTTTGAGCGGCAAGCCTGTCGCTTGCCGCTGGTTAACTCAGTTGTTCGACGCGGATGCGCATCAGTGGGCTGGTGACCTCATCCAGAGCTT
>LSQX01235843.1_pt1 | contig 12240 bp, 10 predicted proteins | sample 654561 | NCBI WGS metagenome assembly LSQX01 (sample SAMN04489861, study PRJNA283612) | anaerobic digester metagenome | isolation source: 4 biogas reactors fed with cattle manure at either 37C or 55C with and... | place: Denmark: Kongens Lyngby | collected 2014 | reverse complement strand
CTCCAACCTATCCCTGCCGACCCATGAAACCCATGCACCGAGTCTTTGGGATACCTGGGCGGCCGCTCTACAGACAGAGTCAGATCACCTAGCCGGTGAACCCCTAGCCGTGATCGTGGCCTTAACACAGGGCGATCAGCCCGCCCCTGACGGGATCTACGCTGTCACAATTTCCAGCGACCTTGATGGCATTCTCCTGGAGGAAGAGAACTGTTCGTTTGCGGAAGGCAAGGCAGAGCTGCTCCTGACAACGGCTCCTAGCACCGCCGGGCACCATGTGCTAACGGTGGACGTCGAAGGAAGCAGCTATTCCTTTGACCTCTACTTGCTTCCAGCTCAACCCGCTGGTTTGCGTTTAGTGGCGTTTGGTGATCACGGTACCGCGAACGCCCCCATTTTGGGGCCGCCCACAGTGGTTCTGGTGGATGTCTTCGGCAATGTGATCAGGGAGGGTGGTCAGACCATAACCGCGGCGGTACCAGGCGGCTTTGCCTCAGGTACAGAAAGCGTCTTAACCGACTCGGACGGCCAAGCAGAATTTCTTGACCTTATCCTCCAGGAAGGCGAGTACTACCTCACGTTTTCCCATAATGACCTGGAACTGATGGCTCCCCTCTTGGTCATGGGCTATGTAGGCACAGGCGAGGAGCACTTCCCCTACCTCATTCATAATCTCCATGGACTTAACGGTATCAGGACTGATCCCACAGCCCACTACCAACTCGTCAATGACATTGAGGCGGGAGCTACAGCCGAGATAGATTCTCCCTACGGGAACGATGGAGATGGCTGGGAGCCTATCAGGGATTTCGAAGGAAGTCTGACCGGCGGCCACGCTGGGGGTATCTATACCATTCATGACCTCTTCATTCACCGCCCTGATAGTTCACAGGTTGGTCTTTTTGCCAACATTGCCCCCAATGGTACTGTGATTGACCTCCAGCTGCAGTCGGCCAAGATCAGCGGCGGAAACTCTGTGGGGGCCCTCGCGGGCAGAAACGACGGCCAGATCATTGGCTGTACAGTCCTGGAAGCCGAGGTCTTAGGTCGAGTGGATGTGGGCGGCTTGGTCGGAACCAATACCGGTTCCATCACTCGCTGCTCTGCAACTGGCAACACCACTGCTCTAGGATTGACCTTATCCTCCTATAGCGGCGGCCTGGTGGGCAATAATCGCGGCACAATAAGCCGCTCCTATGCCCGGGGGTCGGTGACTGGGTTCACCGTTGGAGGATTGGCCGGTCATAACCAAAACCATAGCAATGGAGTCATCCAGGAAAGCTATGCTGCCGTCTCTCTGAGCGGGGCCGGAAATCGAGGAGGTCTAACTGGCCTGAACCTGGGATCCGTTAGTACTTCCTACTTCGATCAGAATCTCGCTGCGACCACCTTCGGGGCCGGTCTGAGCAGGTCCACCTTCGACATGCAGCAAACCAGCACCTACGCTGGCTGGGATTTCACCAATGTCTGGAGCATCGACAGTTCTATCAACGGGGGCTATCCTTCCTTGCGACCCTGAGAAAAATGAAGAAGACACCCTCCCCGGGTGTCTTGTGATCTTCCCTAGTCTTGGCGCGGGGCAAAGGTCTTACAGCAGGTGGACGTACAAGAGTCCACCGGGGTCTCCCCAAACTGCTGCACAATGCTTTGCGTCTCCTGATAATCGTAGCGTTCGGGCAGCGCCTCCCCCACTTCGTCGCTGGTAATTAGAATACCATTGGCGATACAGTAGTTGTCATCCCACCAGGTACAGTTCTTCACAGTGCAATGGACTTCCATAAGCAACCTCCTTAACCTGTAAGTTCGTTGTTATGGTGCCAAAAACCCCAGGCGGATATGCGCCAGAGACCAACTAGACAGCAGCCCGCATGCGGTTCATCTCCCTTTGCGCCTGTACCAGGCGGAAGTAATAACCTCGCAGGCCAAGAAGTTCCTCATGCGTACCCAGTTCTACAAGTTCCCCATGGTCCAGAACCATGATCCGATCCGCATCCTTCAAGGTGGATAGACGGTGGGCGATGGCAATGGTGGTGCGGTTTTGCACCAGTCGCTGGATGGCTTCCTGAATCTGTTTCTCCGTCTCACTATCCACCGAGGATGTAGCTTCATCCAAAATCAAGATCCGAGGATTGTGTAAAACAGCACGGGCAATGGCAATTCTCTGCCTTTCTCCGCCAGAGAGCCTTTGGCCCTTTTCACCCACCCTAGTATCATAGCCGTCGGGAAAGGTGACGATGAAATCATGGGCATTGGCGATCTTGGCGGCACGGATCACCTCTTCCTTGGTCGCCCCAGGTTTGGCATAGGCAATGTTTTGCCAGATTGTCCCCGCAAACAAGAACGATTCCTGCAAGACCACTCCAACTTGGCGCCTGAGATCGCCTTGTGCCAAATCCCGCACATCGACCCCATCAATATAAATGGATCCTTCGTCCACATCATAAAAGCGGTTGACGAGGTTAATCAAGGTGGATTTCCCCGCCCCAGAATGGCCCACCAAACCAATCATCTCGCCAGACTCAATTTCTAGACTGACCTTTTTCAGCACCGGTTCATGCGAACGATAGCCAAAGGTTACATTCTCCAGCTTGATGTGCCCCTCAATCCTAGGCATTGCTATCGCATCTGGGCGATCAAGGATGGCAGGAATCTCATCGACAATCTCAAAAATGCGTTCAGCGGCCGTGATGGCGTGATGAAACCAGCGCGGGATGAAGGACATAAACTGCAATGGGCCATAGAGCAAACCGGCATAAGCCGAAAACTGAATCAGCTCACCCATCTGAAAGACCTCATTTTGCACCAGCTTCCCCCCATAGTAGAGGATCAAAAAGTTTCCCAAACCCATAATAAAGCTCAAGCTCGGATACAGGGTATTCCAAGCGCTTTCGTTACGGGCGGTAAGATCCCGGTAGTGGGCGCTGTACTGCGTAAAACGTTCCACTTCAATGTCCTCTGCGCCAAAAGATTTGACCACACGTATCCCGCTAAGTATGTCCTGGAGGACCGAGTTGGCCTCATCCCAAGAACGCCACTGCTGGCGGTACATGCGCCGCACCTTGCGCCTTGTGACATTGGAAAGCCAGACAATAAAGGGAGCTGGAATCAGGATCAGAAGTGCCAATTGCCAGCTCTGCACCAGCAAGACTACAATCACCCCAAGCAGGAGCAAACTCTGGGTCACCAAGTCCGGCAGCTGGTGTTGGAGAAAACTTTGTACATGCCTGGTATCGTGGTTGATTCTGTTCATCAAATCCCCAACCCGCTGCTTATCGAGGAAACTAAGGGATAAGGACTGAATCCGGGTAAAGACTGCCCCACGCAAATCACGGCCGAGATGGGCCCCCACCACAACCATGATCCGGCCCCTCAGAATACTGAAAACGGTCACCAACAGCCGAACCAAAGCCATACCCGCCACCAAAACCACTAGCATCGTAAGATTCGCATCGCTGGCTTTGAGTACATCGTCCACCAAAATCCTCTGCAACTGGGGTGTGATCAAACTGGCGGCGGTCAAGGCAAAAAAGATGAGCATACCCATGGTCACCAACGGCCAATAGGGCTTGAGATAGTCTGCTAAGCGCCTCAGCACTCTTTTGGAACTAACGCAGGCGGGGCAAACCTTGGTGCCATGGCGCAAAGGCCTCTGGCAGTTAGGGCAAAAGGCGGTCTCCACCGGTTTCATGGTGGGGACGACACCGTCTTCCAAATAGCGAGTGAGTGCATTGGCTAAAACGCCATACTCTGGAACATGTTCCAAAGGATAGTAGGCCACTGTACGGGCCTCATGGCCGAAATAGATCACAAGGCGCGCCAAACCAACCAGTGTCTCGTTCTCCACTTTGGTGGCACCGGCTAATGAAATTTCATCCAGTATGCGTCCCGTTGTCCGTTCCTGAACCTGCAGATTCTCCAAGGTGGCCACCACCTGCCAATCCACATCCCTCAGATCGGAACTAAGAGGTGCCGCCACCGTCATCAACTCTGACACATTCACCACCCCTATAACAAGGTTGCCAAATACTCTCGACTGCGGACATCCAGGTCCTCCAAATCAGCAATCTCATAACGATTGCCCGACACATCAATGATCAGTGTGCGCCTTTCCGAAATACTGCGCACCGTTTGATCGCGACCGCGGGTTACAAATGTATGGACCCCCCGATCTGTTTCCACTTCCCAGTAGGTATGTCCAAACTCCTCTTTGTAGCTGATGATACGCTGGATCCTAGGGGTATAGTACCTCCAGCGCAGCTCCTTGCGGACCGCTTCTTGGGAAAGGGGATCGAGCTCCTGGATGTGACGAATGAGTCCAATCTCATCGCCCTCTGGCTCCCGCACCGAAATGAAGCGCTCGGGATCGGAAAAGGGAAAAGCCAGGTGTAAATCTACCTTGGGAAAAAAGGTATCGCCCAGGCCTAAACTCACCAAACCACCCGCTGTAGTCCGAAGCCGAACACTTTTTGCGTCCAGAAATTGTACGTCAGCCATTTGCTTCACCTCTCTCTAGCCAGCCACGCCGATATGGGACAAGGCATCCCGCTGGGTTGTGAAGAGCTTGTAGTAAATACCCCGTTTTTTGAGGAGCTCTTGATGACTGCCCACCTCCACCAATTTGCCGCGGTCCAAAACAAAAAGGCGATCGGCTTGTCGCAAGGTCGACAAACGGTGGGCGATGGCAAAGGTGGTGCGGCCCCGAACCAGGCGTTCTAAAGCCTCTTGTACCAGCTGCTCTGTCTCGGTATCAATGGAGGCTGTGGCCTCATCGAGAATGAGAATCTCCGGATCATGCAGAATTACCCTGGCAATGGAGATTCTCTGCTTTTCTCCACCGGAAAGGTCCACATTTCGCTGCCCCAAGACTGTCTCATAACCATCGGGAAGTTTGGTAATGAAGTCGTGGGCGTTGGCAATCCGTGCAGCCTGGACCACCTCTTCATAGCTGGCATCGGCCCTGCCATAGGCAATGTTCTCGAAAACACTGCCACGAAACAAAAAGGTGTCCTGTAAGACCATGCCCACTTGCCGCCGGAGATCCTTTTGGTCAACATAACGCAGATCGACCCCGTCGAGAAAAATGATCCCCGCGGTGGGATCATACAGACGAGAAATGAGATTAATCAGGGTGGATTTGCCTGCGCCCGAGCGTCCCACAATGCCGATCATCTCGCCGGGTTCCACCGTAAAGGAGATATCTTCTAAGACAGGCTTGCCTTCCTCATATCCAAAGGTCACATCCTGGGCTGCAATGGAACCTTTGACCCGGGGCATAGGAACAATCTCTCCAGGTTCGGGAGTCCAGAGCAGTTCGTTGGAGTCGATTACCTCGAAGATCCGCTGGGCCGAGTTCATGCTTGACGACCACCAGTCAACAATACGAGTCATAAAATCCAAAGGGCCGTAGAGCATTCCCAGATAGCCCGTGAAGGTGATCAGGGTACCGAAGGTAAGGTCACCCCAGAGCACCCTGCTTCCGCCCACACCCCAGATTACCAAGGCACCCAGACTCATCAAGTAGGAAAGGGCAGGAAAGACCGTGGAAGACATCTGCCCCACCTCCCGATTCACCGCAAAGACCCTCTGATTGTTGCGGGAAAAACGCTGGATTTCCTCATGTTCTGTCCCAAAGGCTTTGACCACCCGCACCCCGCCTAAGGAATCGTTGACCACTGCATTCAAACGGGACAAAGCCCGAAAGCGCCTGGTGTAAAGGCGCCAGAGTAATGGGTGGAGTTTGGCCGTTCCCAACACAATTAGGGGAACTGGAATCAATACATAGAGAGCCAATTGCCAATCCATGGCAAGCAGTACCGCAACAATACCCACCAAGCGCATGGAATTCACAATGAAGAAGGGTAGACCATCATGGAAAAACGCCTGCAAATGGGTGGCATCATTATTTACCCTGGTCATTAAGGAGCCTGTCTGCTGATTGTTGTAAAATTTCAGGGATAGTCTCTGCATGGCTGTGAACACCTGCGTCTTCAGATCAAAGACAATGCGCGCCGACACCCTGGAATTTACCCTACCCTGCCAAATACTGAGGAACAGCGTGACCAGCTGGGCCAGGAACATGGCCAGGACAACCTGGCCAATTCGGCCTGCATAGCGGCCTGCGGAGTCGAGCACCTCATCAAAGAAGATCCGCCCCCCCAAAAAGGGCGAGATCAGGCCCACCAAAGAAGAAGCCAACATCAGAAGAATCATCAACGCAATCTGCCGGAGATAAGGCGGAGCTAAACCCAGCACCCGTTTGGACAGCGAGCGTCGATCCAAGCAGCGGAGGCAGATAGGGCGCGCCGGATCTGCATAGTAGCGTTGGCATTTCGGACAGCGATCCGCCACTTCTTTGGCATACGCTCTGTCGTCCTTGCCTTGAAGTCGGTTGTTGATCGTCTGAGCGAACATCTGGTATTGGCGGGCTAAACCCTGCGAGCCCCTGAGCAGCACCAACTCCTGCCCATCCTTCAATTTGGCATTGATGGTCAGACTGCCCACATAATGATGCAGTTTCACCGTCTCCAGCTCTTCCTCTTGCCAGCTTCGGGTGTTCTCCCCTTCTTTCCAGGTCAAGACCCCATCCTGGTAGGTCAAGACCTGCTTGAGCCCGCCTAGATCCCCCTGAATGGAAAGAAGATCATCCATAGCTACCACCTATCCTCCAAGATTTGCTCCCGCAGCCTGCAGCCAGGCGCGGGCAATCAAGCCATGGCCTGCGGGGGAGGGATGCACGCCGTCAGGAGCCCAAAAGGCCGGTTCCCGGCGGGCGGCTGCTGCCGCAAAAAGACCATCAAGGGGCACATAGACAGCCTCAAATTCCCTGGCCAGTTCACGAACTGCCTGAATCTTAGGGTCCAAGTCCTCTCGCCAAGCCTGCTGTTCAGGCAAGGTTGGCAGAACAAAGGGTTCTAAGAGAATCAGTTTGGTATCGGGCAGCTCCGTCCGGACCCTCTCCAGCAGCCTTCTATAACCGCTCTGGTAGCTGTCTGTTGAGGTGGGGTCATTTTGACTAAACCGTTTCCAACAGTCGTTGATTCCGATCATGATCGAAAGAACATCGGGCTGAAGGTCAAGGCAATCCCTATCCCAGCGCTCCTCCAAATCCCGCACCCGATTACCGCTGATGCCCCGATTGACAAAACGCACCTTTTTGTGTGGGTACAAAGAAGAAAACAAACTGGCGGTGATATAGGCATAACCTGTGCCCAGAGAATCGTTCACCCGATCCCGGGATGTATCGGTAATGCTGTCACCTTGAAATAAAACGAGATCATCGTTGTTAATCAGCACTTCTGCATTCCTCCATCGATCATATAGTCTGTTTTCTAAGCTTTTGCTGCTCTTCTCGGCCATGTCCGCTCATTGGGAATCGCTGCTGCCCGTATCTATCACTGCGGGAAAACCACTCATACCCATAAGTTCGGCGATTCGAACAGATATTTCCGTAATGTCCAGCGTTCCCGTGAAACGATCTGCACCTGGCCCAAAGGCGTAGATCGGCACCATCGCTCCTGTGTGGGCGGTACTTAACCAACCGTAGTTCACCCTCTCCCCAGAAGGGTCTCCGCTCCTGATCCCAAAACCCCCGGTCTCATGATCCGCTGTCACCACCACCAGGGTGCCAGGATGCTTCTGGGCATAGTCCAAAGCTACCCCCACGGCCTGATCAAAGGCCAGAAGATCGCCGACCATTTCTGCTGTGCTGTTGGAATGGGCCGCCAGGTCAATCCGGGATCCTTCCACCAACAGGAAAAACCCCTGGGGGTTCTGCCCCAGAACCTGCAGCGCCCCCATGGTCATCTCGGCAATCGACGGCTCTGTGGGAAATCGAGTGATCTCGAAGCTCATATTGCCGCCCATGAAGAGCCCAATCAACTTGAGGTCCGGTGTGATCTCCAGATTAATCAGCCCGTCCCGATCATAAATATAGGTGTATCCAGCGGCTAATGCTTCGTTCATTAACGAACGAGCGCGGGGTTCGCGGGTAAAGGGGTTAATACCAAAGGCATCAGCACCTCCCCCAAGAAGCACATCGGTCTGGGTCTTCAGAATGTCTTCTGCAATCGTCCGCTCTAAGGCCCTAGAATCCGCATTGACCAAAAAAGCGCTGGGTGTGGCATCGGTGATGCTTACTGTGGCCGCAATCCCGGTGCTACGTCCTTGTTCTTTGGCTTTCAACATGATGCTCTGCACAAAGGTACCATCGGGCAGGGTGGCCAGTCGTCCATTGTCGGTGCGAAAGCCCGTGGCCAGAGCGGTTGCTGCCGCGGCCGAATCCGTGGCAAGACTGGAGTTGGAGAAGGTGATGGAGAATCCAGTGTAGGGCATGGTATCTAGGTTCAGTCGAGAGTACGCCCCATGCTCTAAGCTGATTCTAGCTGCGGTTATGTGGTTTATGCCCATGCCGTCTCCGATCATGAGAATGACATTTTTCACCGCCGGCTCCGCCCGCGCCGAAGCAGAAAGAAAGATCATCCCAAGGACACAAAAAAGACGGATGTACCTTTTGAACCCAGTCCTCATCTGCAACTCACTCCCTTGTATGCATGAACTGATACTATATCTTAGAGATACAACTTGAAATACCTTCTAGGCGAAAACCCGACTTTTTGCAGGAAATGGCAAAGTCCGTCATGAATATCAAAAGGGAACAAGTACAATCCCCCAACTGGAAAACTGGAACTGAAGGAGGCCGCCAATGTTTCGCTTTCCCCATGATGTTTATGTCGACGTCCGCATAGTAGAGTCCCATAACACGGAAATCCGTTTTAAGGAGCTCGTCTTACAGAGCCAAAAAATCCGCACCGAGAAGGGAGCCTTGATCCGGGTATTCGATGGCACCCGCTGGTATTACGGTTCGACCACAGATCTGGAGAATATTCAGGCCAGCATGGACACTTTGGTCCAAATGGCCACACCCAACCCTGACATCTTGAACCATCCCGTGGTGCAAGCATTCCAAGTCAACCAAGAAAAGATGCTGCGCTATGAGGCAGACTCGGTGACCAAGATTTCCATCGAGGAAAAGCAGGCGCTTCTCGAGGAAATCCTGGCACAGATTGCGGATCCGGCCATTGTTAACCACAACTCCCGTTATGTCGATAACAAGACCATCAAGTCCTTCTTTTCGTCCAAGGGCGCTGCCATCACCTTTGATCAACAGACTTGCGGTATCCGCATGACGCTGGACATTGTCTGCGGAGAGAATAAAGATCAAGCGGGAATATCTAAGGGTGCCACCTTCTTCTCTGATCTTGGAGGGTACAAACAGTATTTCCAGGATGAGATAGCCAAGAGCATCGCCTTCATCCGTGATGCCGAGCCCGTGGTTCCGGGAGAGTATACCGTCCTCTTGAGTCCAGAAGCCACAGGTGTCTTCACCCACGAGAGCTTCGGGCACAAGAGCGAGTCCGATTTCATGGTTGGAGATGAGACCATGAAGGCCGAATGGGCCCTGGGCAAAAGAGTTGGACGCGATCTGCTCACTATCGTGGACGACGGAACATTAGCCGGTAACGGCTACACACCCTTCGATGACGAAGGAACAAAGGGACAAGAGACCAAAATCATCTCCCAGGGACTTTTGACGGGGCGTCTGCACAGTGCCGCAACCAGTGTAGCTTTGGAGGAGAACCTCACTGGCAATGCCAGAGCCACAAGCTTCGAGTTTGAGCCTATTGTGCGCATGACCACAACCTATATCGCCAAGGGTACTCGTCCGGTGCAGGAGATCATGGCCGAGATCGACCACGGCATCTACGTAGAAACACTCAAACATGGTTCTGGCATGTCCACCTTTACTTTAGCCCCGGCCCGTGCCTACAAGATCGAGGGAGGACAGATAACCACCCCTGTGAAAATCTCCGTGGTTACCGGAAATGTATTTAGTACTCTGCAAGAGGTAGACGCAGTCAGTGCAGAGTTCGAGTTGACCAGTTTTGTTGGGGGCGGTTGCGGTAAAATGGAGCAGTATCCATTACCGGTTGGATTTGGCGGCCCTTACACGCGGGTCAGGAAATTGAAGGTTCAATAGGGGGGACTGACATGAAACGAGAGACGATCACCATTCAGGACAAAGAAACAACAGCCCGGGTCCAGACCAGCCAAGTCCAGGCTGTGCGGGTCAAGAACATCATCAAAAAAGGAGTTCGGGTCTATCAAGACGGAAAGATCGGCATTTCCGGTGCTGTAGGCGATGCAGCCGATGGGGACCTGCTGCAAAATGCTGTGGAAAACCTAAGTGCAGGTATTGCCTATCCCTATCCCCTCTCTGGCCACCATATGGACCACCGTTCCTACAATGATCATCCCATGACCTCCCAGGAACTCTTGGAACAGGCGGAACACATTCTCGCGGTCTTGGGGCAGGAATACTCCGATTTTAGTTTCAGCGAAGGGATTTCCTTCCAGGAGACAAGGATTGAGATGAAGAACAGCGAAGGATTGGATCTCCAATACCATGATGCGTTCTTTGGGCTCACCCTGATCCTGAAGGAAAAAGCGACGGCAAATCTCCTGGATGGCGCCTTGGTCTGTCAAACTAGGCAGTTCGATCCAGACCGGTTCCTCAGTTTCAATCGGAACTTTCTAGAAGCTTACCGCAATAAAGTGGCATTGCCTCCAGGTGATGTGCTGCCCGTCTTTACCCTAGGAACGGAGTCCACTTTAGGCTTTATCGGACGTTCCTTAAACGGGGAGCGTTTTGCCAAAGGCAGTTCCCTTTTCAGCGGCAAACTCGGCCAGCAGCTTTTCTCTGAGAGGATCACCATCGAGCTCAATCGTGATCCCCTGCGAAAGGGTCGACCCTTCTTTGATGCGGAAGGGGTTGTGCTGCCCGGCGACAGCCTCCCTTTGATTGAAGAAGGCAAACTGACCAAGCTGCTTACGGATAAGAAAACAGCTCAGCTCTATCAGCTGGCCCACACCGGGGCCGCCACGGGAAATTACGACGATCCGCCCACCATCGACGGCGCCCATGGAGCTTCGCTAGCCTTTAGAACGGATACGGCTGACATATCCGAAGCGCTCCAGGGCCAAATGGCCATCTTCATCTTGATGGCCTCCGGAGGCGATTTCACTGCTGACGGGTCCTACGCCACTCCCGTTCAAGTCAGCTTTTTGTTTGACGGAAACCAACTCCTGGGCAAACTGCCGGAATTCGCGATGCGCTCGCACCTCCATGAAATGTTGGGCAAAGATTATATCGGAACCTTTGCCAACAAGGCCGTTTATCTGGGAGATATACCCACCCAGCTGCAAGGCTGCTACATGACGATAATGCGCTAGCATCCGTCGGATGCCAGCATCCGATGGCAAAGCCTCCGCTTACTTGGCGGAGGCTTCTTTGTTCATGGTATCCGTAGATTCAGCTAACAACTTTACCAGGGTTGAGCAAACCTTTGGGATCAAAGGTGGCCTTGATTCCCTGGAGCAGCCTCATCTGGGCTGGGCCTAAAGATTGTGCGAGGAAATCTCGCTTTGCATAGCCAATACCGTGTTCCCCAGAGACCTGTCCTGTAAGTTTCTGAGCATCTTCGTACACAATTTCCATGACCTCTTGGGATCTGTCTAACCATTTGTCCCGTGCGAGATCTCCTCGCAAGAAGTAGATATGGAGATTACCGTCGCCAGCATGGCCAAAGCTTAGAATGGGAAGAGCATACTCTTCTCGGAGCTCTTCAACACTGCTAATGAACTCCGCGATTTCGCTTGGTGGAACGACCACGTCAACTTCGTCTAAATCGCCCATCCCTTTCAGTGCTTCTAAGAATGCGCCTCGGCATTCCCAAATGCCTTCCTGACGGTCAAGGGTGTTAGCGATAAGTACATCAATGGCTCCGCAATCCAGACATGTTTGAGCAACTTTCTCATACGCTCTTTCCATCTCTTGCTCATCATTACCCAAGAAGGTCAACAGTAAGTAGGCGGGTGCTGAAGAGTGGGGAAAATGCCTCCCTAGGTATTTTTCCGCTGCATGCATGACTTCTTGCTGGAAGAACTCCAATGCAGCGGGAATCGTTCCCTGGCTGAGAATCTGAGGAACCGCCTCCACCGCCTTGCGCAAATCATGAAAGGGCACCAGGAGACTAATTTGCTGCTCTGGTTTGGGCAGCAGCTTAAGGGTGATTTCTGTAATCACAGCTAAGGTCCCCTCCGAACCAATCAATAGATCCAGCAGACTGTAGCCGGAGCTGTTCTTAACCACCTTACCACCGGTATGAATAACCGAACCATCGG
>LSQX01059786.1_pt1 | contig 12240 bp, 7 predicted proteins | sample 654561 | NCBI WGS metagenome assembly LSQX01 (sample SAMN04489861, study PRJNA283612) | anaerobic digester metagenome | isolation source: 4 biogas reactors fed with cattle manure at either 37C or 55C with and... | place: Denmark: Kongens Lyngby | collected 2014 | reverse complement strand
GGTTCACAGGGCACTGCTAGGTTCGATCGAGCGCTTTTTCGGAATCCTTGTAGAGCATTATGCCGGAGCATTTCCTGTTTGGCTTGCCCCTGAGCAGGTGAGGGTAATACCGATAACAGATGCGCAGCTGCCTGACGCCGAGAAATTGCTTGCACAGCTTAAGGAAGCGGATGTACGGGCAGACATCGACTCTCATGCCGATAAGCTGGGGGCGAAAATCCGCAGGGCACAGTTTGAGAAAGTTCCATATATGCTGGTGCTTGGGAAGCGGGAGGCGGAGTCGGGTATGGTTGCCGTTCGCAAGAGGGGCGAAGGCGATATGGGAACAATGGAATTTGGCAATTTTATGAAAATGTTTGAGGAGTCTCTCAAAGACTGATTTTTTGAGAGATTTCTGAAAGAAAAATAATAACGAAGACAACCAAGGAGGTAATCATCAGTCAACAAGATAGCACGTCGTCGAACAGAGGCGGAAGAAACACCGGCAGAAGTTCGTTTACGAGATTGAACCAGCAAATCAGGGCATCGGAGGTGAGATGTATCAATCCCGATGGAAGCCAGGCAGGAATTATGTCGCTGGGGAATGCATTACGCCTGGCTGAAGAGCATGGCATGGATTTGGTGGAAATTACACCGAATGCGACTCCACCGGTTTGCCGTATAATGGATTATGGCAAATTTAAATACGAAGAGAGTCAGAAGAAAAAGCAGGCGCGGAAAAATCAGGCAAAGGTAGTTACAAAAGAAGTAAAATTCCATGCCAACGTGGGTGAAAATGACTACCAGATAAAAATACGCAATATACGATCTTTTCTAGCCGACGGATATAAGGTGAAGATATCACTTCAATTTCGTGGGCGTGAAAATGCACATAAGGAGCTCGGTCAGGAAGTTATAGACCGTGTCTGCAAAGAAGTGGCGGATGTAGCTAATATAGAGCAGCAGCCGAAATTGATGGGGCGAAATATTTCAGGGATGTTAGGACCGAAATCCAATAAATAGAGCTCGCCTCCCTGCTTTAAATAGGCAATTGATTAACTGACGCCATGAAGGCTGATGCAGTATGCCTCAGGAGTGAACTTGACGTTTACGCTTGAGAATTACGGCAGTTCGAGCGGGCAGGTAAACGAGGATCTTGTTTATCATTTCCTTTTCAGCAATTTCTGTCAATGCGTGAAATGTCTGATTATCGGCTATTCTTCCCTGACCTCCGTATTTCGGAGAATCAGTGTTCAGGCGCAGTTCATATGAGCCTGGTGGGACTTTTATCTCCCATTCACTATAGGACTGTGTCCAATGCAGGTTTATGGCGAAGATGCAAGCACCACGGCTGAACACGATTACTTTTGCGCCGTTGTCGATATTCATATATCTAACAGGCAGGCGCAGGAAGTCCTGCTGTTTTGAAAGCAACTTTATCAGTGCTTCATCAAAATCAGCAAGCCAGCTGTATTTCAGCATCTCGTTGTCGCGCAGACTCCATTGGCGTCTGGCATAGAGAAAAGTGTAGTCGTTGCCCTCTCTTGGAAAGTCAACCCATTCGGGGTGTCCAAACTCATTCCCCATAAAATTGAGGTACCCGCCGCCGGCGGTGCCCAGTGTTGCAAGGCGTGCAATTTTGTGGAGTGCAACTGCCCGTTCGACAGCAAAGTTTTCGTCCTCTTTACGCATGTCGGTATAAATGGCAGGACCTGCCATTTCGAAGAAAAACGTTTTTCCGCCCACAAGCGATTGATCATGGCTCTCTACATAACATGTTGTCAGTTCATCTTTACGCTTGCTTGTCAGCTCGTTCCAGATCCACGGAATATACCAGTCCTGATCCGGTACTTTTCCGGCAAGTTTGCCCCACATTTCCGTTATACCCATTGCCATGCGCATATCAAAGCCTGCGCCCCCGTCTTCAACTGGTGCAGCCAAGCCGGGCATTCCGCTGACATCCTCAGCTATGGTGATAGCATCAGGGCGTATTGAATGAATCAGCTTGTTTGCCAGGGCAAGATATGTATAGGCATCTTCATCTACCGTATAGTCGAAATACTGCTCGTAATCTGTAAAGTCAACCCCCAGCCCGTGGTGTGAGTACAGCATGCTTGTTATGCCGTCGAAGCGGAATCCGTCGAAACGAAATTCGTCAAGCCAGTATCTGCAGTTGGATAAAAGAAAATGCAGTGTTGAGAAGCGACCATAGTCAAAGCACGACGAATTCCACACGGGATGATGCCCTCTGGGGCCATCGTGGAAGTATAAGTAGTTTGTGCCGTCGAAACGTGCGATGCCTTCGTTTTCGTTGAGAACGGCGTGTGAATGTATCAAATCCATGATTACAGCCATGCCTAATCCATGCGCAGCATCTATCAGCTCCTTTAGTTCCTCCGGTGTGCCGAAGCGTGATGAGGCGGCGAAGAAATTGGACACCTGGTATCCGAAAGAGCCGTAGTAAGGATGCTCCATAATTGCCATAAGCTGGATTGTGTTGTAACCGGCTTTGGCTATTCTCGGCAAAATCTTGTTCTTAAATTCAACGTATGTACCTACCTTCGGTTCTTCCTGTGCCATCCCTATGTGGCATTCGTAAATAATAGGATCTCTGTCAGGAACAACAAAATCTGATTTCCATTTGTATGGTACGGGAGGATTCCAAACCTGGGCTGAAAAAAGTTTTGTGCCGGAATCCTGTACTACTCGTCTGACGTAAGATGGTATACGTGTTCCGCCTCCTCCGTGCCATTCCATTTCCAGGTGGTAATGCTGCCCATGTTCGATTGCTGTTGCAGGCATCAGGACTTCCCAGTCGCCATCATCAGAAATGCGTTCAAGCCTGTACTCCGGTTTACGCAGCCAATTTGAAAAGTCACCAACGAGCCAAATGGATACAGCGTTCGGTGCGTGCTCTCTGAAAGTCCATCCTTTGCCGGTTCGGTGCAGGCCGTAAAACTCATGTGCAGAGGCGAACTCGTCAAGGTTTTTTTTCTTGCCGCACAGGCGTTTGTACAGGGATTCCGTTCGCAATGCACGTTCATCTATAGCTGGCATGAAGCGGGCAAGATAAGGGTCTTCAGAAAGTTTTCGCACACGTTTATGTACAATCATATTTCAGCCTTTTTGTTAGGGTTATAATTTTTATGACTTTTCGTCTCTATGCGGAGTTGACATTGGAATTGAAAGATCGCAAACGATATGAGCCGGCTGACTGTCATCTACAACAGAATACGATGAATGCCCCTCAACCGGTATGAGCCTTGTATGCTCATCCTCACCAATCACGTGAATATCTACGCTTCTGTTTACACACATTACGTGAGTAGCATGTGCTATTACAACACGCAGGTTATGTGACACGATAAGGATGGTTTTTGTTTCATTGAGCTTTTTAAATAATTCGTACAGTGACTTTTCAGTGTCGGTATCTACGTTGGCTGTAGGCTCGTCAAGAAGAAGTACATCGGGGTCGGTACAAAGAGCCTGGGCAATGAGGACTCTTTGACGCTGTCCGCCGGAAAGTTCAGAAAATAGTCTTTTCCCGAATCCGGGAAGACCTACTGCAGCCAGAGCATCCCTTGCAGCACTTCTATCAGAACGTGTGAAGTTTCCGAATTTGTTGCTTCCGGCACGTCCGAGCATTACAGCCTCTAAAACGGTTATCGGAAAATCCTGGTCGAATACAATATGCTGGGGTACAAACCCAACACGCCGGCGCGCCTTCTCTGGAGTTTGTCCCAGGACAGTAATTTCACCGATTCGCGGCTTTAATAACCCAAGCAGAAGTTTGAGAAGAGTTGTTTTGCCGCCGCCATTGGGTCCGATAATCGCAACAAGCGCACCTTCCGGTATTTCAAAGGAAACATCATGGAGTACTTCTCTTTCCCTGTATTTGAAGCAAACGTCGCTGACAGCGACGACCGGATGTCTAGTTTCCGTCGTCTCCTCTTCAGCGTACTCACGCTTAACAGAATGGACGTTTCCTGAACTCATGTCGATTACTATACCGAATGATTTTAAATAAGAGAAGCGAAAAATTCATGGACTGTTCAGCGGTCTGGGGCAGTTTGCCTGGGAGGTATGCTTGCATTGTGGAATAGTCAGACTCGTCAGACAATTCCGAGTCCCGAGTCCCGAGTCCGAGGTCAAAGGAAAGTAATCAGCAGGCAGTGTCACTTTCGTTTTTCAAATGCAGTTTTCAGCGCAATGGCGAATTTTCTAAATATTGTGGACTTATTGACTATGATATGCAATAATTTCCAACTCGTTTACGCATTTAGGCGGATAGTGTTGACAAGAGTTTTGATAAAGGATGAGCAGTAATTTTAAATGGATAAAAAATGGCGGAGTAACTTCTGCCATGGGCTTCAAAGCCAGTGGCGTTACAGCCGGAATCAGGGCAAATCGCGCTGATATGGCTTTGTTGCTGTCTGATGCGGAGTCAACATGCGCAGCCCTGTTTACATCCAACCGTGTTGCTGCTGCTCCTGTTGTGCTGAGCCGGAAGCGTGTTGCAACAGGCAATTGCAGAGGTGTTATTATAAATTCCGGCTGTGCCAATGCATGCACAGGCCGGCAGGGGTTTGAGGATGCTGTTGAGATGGCGCGCCTTGCGGCTGACGCAGTCGGCATACCGGAAGAAATGATGCTTGTCAAGTCAACCGGGACGATAGGTCGCAGACTTCCGATGAAACGTGTGGCGAGGGGGAAAGAGATGGCAAAAGCCGCGCTGTCCTGCGATGGTGGCAGTGATGCTGCCAAAGCTATTATGACTACGGACACAGTACCAAAGGAAGCTGCTCTAAAGGTGAGGATTGGAGGATCTGATGTAACGATTGGCGGTATGTGCAAGGGTGCCGGCATGATTTATCCGAATTTGGCTACAATGCTTTGCTATATCACAACGGATGCTGAAATAAATGCCGACGATTTACATGAGGCGCTGAAAGTTGCAGTAAACAAATCCTTCAACAGGATTTCCGTTGATGGTGATCAAAGTACAAACGATACGCTGGTCGTTTTGGCGAGCGGTGCATCCGGTGGCAGAGTCCCCACTCCGCCACATTCTGATTATGATGTTTTTGTGGATGCGCTGTCTGCTGTTGCAAAAGCGCTTGCTACCAAAATTGTTGAAGATGGAGAAGGAGCCACGAAATTTGTTACAGTGGCAGTGGAGGGGGCGGTCTCTGATGAGGATGCGTTGATGGTGGCACGGGCTGTGGCGAATTCTGCCCTTTTTAAGACAGCTTGTTTCGGAGCAGATCCCAATTGGGGAAGAGTTATATGTGCAGCAGGTTATTCGGGTGCAGAAATCGACGAGATGAAAGCTGAGATATTCTTTGACGATATCTGCGTATATGATAAAGGTGATATTGCCGATGAACATGCACAGGGCAAGCTGGCGGAAGTGATGAAACAGCGGGCGTTTACCGTTACCATCAAGCTCAATCTGGGAACCGGCAGTGATTGCGTCTACACTAGCGATTTCTCCCTTGATTACGTTAAAATAAATAGTGAGTATACGACTTGAATGCGGGAAAAAAACAAGATTTGATCACAATTGAGCCTGATTTGGACAAGTTTATTGACAAGGCTGATGTTTTGATCGAGGCGATGCCTTATATAATGAGCTTTAAAAACGAAATAGTCGTTGTGAAGCTTGGCGGCAGCGTTATGGAGGTTGTGGGGAATTTGAAATCCACCCTGACAGATGTTGCGTTTATGCGTTCTGTCGGAATGCTTCCTGTTGTTGTGCATGGCGGGGGCAAGGCTATTTCCCGCGCATTGAATGACGCGGGGCTTGAGACTGCCTTTTTGCAGGGGCTGCGTGTTACGGATGCCAGCTCGATGCGTATAGTCGAGGAAGTCATTAAGAACAAAGTCAATGCGCAGGTTGTGGAAATCTTGAATGATATAGGCGTTGAAGCCTGCCCTGTGTACGGTGAGAAGATTTGTTATTCACAGGGTAAAACCGGCACGGATCCTGTAACCGGTGATGAGCTCGATTGGGGATTTGTCGGCGTTCCGATGGCGGCAGATACCGGTCCGGTTCGCGAATCGCTGCATAAGGGTGAAGTTCCTGTGGTATGTCCGATCGGACGCGGCTCCGATGGTCTTATGTACAATATCAATGCTGATATTGCCGCCGCGGCTCTTGCAAAAGCCCTGAAGGCGCGGAAACTTGTCTTTGTTTCCGATGTGCCGGGATTGCTTCGTGATCCGTCGGATCCATCTACGCTTATAAATACTATAACGGCTGACGAAGCTCCCAAACTCATTAAGGAGGGGGTCATCGGCGGTGGGATGCTGCCGAAAATTGAGAGTTGTCTTGATGCAATCGATGCCGGCGTCAGGAAGGTGCATCTCGTTGATGGACGTATGCCTCATTCTCTTTTACTTGAAATTTTCACAAACACCGGCGTTGGAACGGAGATAATAAAAAGATGAAAAAAAACGAAGATACAGCATTACTTTGCAATGAATATACGATGGACACTTTTGCGCGCCAGGCAACTATCGTGCGCGGCAGGGGAAGCCGTGTTTGGGATCAGAAGAACAATCAATATTTAGATTTCACATCGGGGATTTCGGTGCATAACGCCGGGCATTGCCATCCTAAAATTGTGGATGCAATCAAGTCTCAGGCAGAAACACTGGCACACTGTTCGAACCTTTTTTATACTCCCAAGAATGGTCTGCTTGCCCAGAGGCTTTCATCAATGGGTCTCGGAGGCAAGGTGTTCTTCAGCAACTCAGGTGCAGAGGCAAATGAGACAATGGTAAAAATGGCTCGTCTGTACGGCAATAAAGACGGACGTTACGAAATTATCTGCATGAAGGGGTCGTTTCATGGGCGCACACTGGGGATGATCTCCGCAACGGGTCAAAGCAAGGTGCAGACGGGATTCGATCCGCTGCTGCCGGGCTTCCGTTTTGCCGATTTCAATGACCTTGAGTCTGTAAAGGCGCTCGTTAACGATCATACTGTAGCGATAATGCTTGAGGCGGTCCAGGGCGAAGGTGGAATTAATCCTGCCACTCCGGAGTTTATGCAGGGGGTGCGCAACCTTTGCAATGAAAAGGGTTTGTTGATGCTTTGCGATGAAATCCAGTGTGGACTCGGACGAACCGGCAAGATGTTCGGCTTTGATCATTACGGAGTTAAACCTGATGCCTGTACGCTTGGAAAATCGATTGGCGGCGGCCTGCCCATGGGTGTTCTTCTTGCAACACCCGAATGCTCCGGCATTTTCACTCCTGGCAGCCATGGCACTACTATGGGGGGCAATCCTCTTGCCTGTGCTTCTGCCCTTGCATTTTTGGATGTTTATGCAGAGGAGAGGCTTGCTGATCATTCTGAGAAATACGGAGAGCTGTTCAAGCAGGGACTCCAGAAATTTGTTGAAGATTACGATGAAGTACTGGAAATCCGCGGTATAGGTCTGATGCTGGGTCTCGTAATGAAGGGCAGTGCACAAGATGTTGTAGATGAACTGAGGGCGGGCGGATTGCTTGCACTTACTGCAGGTGAACACGTTGTGCGTCTGCTGCCTCCGCTGAATATCACAGACAGTGACCTGGAGGAGGGCATTGAAATGATTGGTGATACGTTTGATATTATGTTCGGCGAGGATGCTGACGAAGAGTAAAAGCAGGTTGCCTGTATTTTAACAAAGAAAGATAGAGATTCTTATGGCACTGACAGTAAACGATGTTAAAGAACGCAAAATGGGAATTTGCGTTTCCGGTGGACTCGACAGCAAAACGATTGCCAAACGCCTTAAAGAGGCTGGGGCTGATGTGCTCTGCTTTACTGCAGATTTGGGACAACCGGATGAAAAAGATATTTCAGATGTAGTAGCCAAGATGGCGCCCTGCGGTGTGGAAACAGTAATAGTAGATTGCAAAGCGGAGATGGCAGAAGCATGTTTCCGTGCAATTATGGCTCATGCTACATACGATGGCGGCTACTGGAATTCAACAGGTATTGGTCGTGCAGTAACAGTAAAGAAACTTGTTGAGGAAATGAAGAGTCGCAACATAGCAATACTGTCACACGGTGCAACCGGTCGCGGTAATGATCAGATGCGATTTGAGCGCTACACCAATATATTTGCGCCTGAAATGGAAATTTATGCACCGTGGAGAGATCCTGAACTCCTAAAGGAGTTTCCGGGACGTACCCAGATGTGCGACTACCTCGCAAAATTCGGGATTGAAGCATTCCCCGGCGGGAAAAAACGTTATTCTACTGATGGAAACCTTGCGGGGCTTTCGCATGAGGCGGAAGATTTGGAAAGCATGGAGACGGCAATGACTATTGTAGAGCCGACTATGTGCGTTTGGCCGATGCAGGCACCTGATGAGGTGGAGGAGATCGAGATAGAATTTGAAAAAGGCAGGGCTGTTTCTATTAATGGGAAGAAGATGGAACCCGTTGAACTCATGGTGGAAGCTAATACTATAGGCGGCAGAAATGGTGTGGGGCTGAGCCATGCCCTGGAAAACAGGATTGTCGGGACGAAAAGTCGCGGCGTTTATGAAGCTCCGGGTATGGAGCTGCTGGGAAAAGCTCTTCAGTATATATACCAGACAATACTTGATAAACGCGCTACAGCAATGATGGAGTATTTGTCTGATTTTATAGGTACACAAATTTACGACGGGCGCTACTTTGATCTCAGCACGGAAGCAGCTTTTGCTGCAGTGGAGGAGTATGCATCACATGCTACAGGAACTGTGAAAGTGGGATTGTATAAAGGTAATATACTGTTTTACTCCCTGACAGGTGTAGAAGCTTCAATATACTTCGAAGAGGATGCATCCATGGAGGCGAGCAAGGGACTTAATCCTGTAAGCTCTCAGGGGTTTGCAGAAATTCAGAGTGTTGAAGCACGTGCAATGTCGAAAGCCGGTCAGATAAGAGCAGCCCAGATTGCCCGGGCTCCGCACACTTAATTGAGGACTACTTCATACCATATCGTTTCAAATTTAGCACCGATATCAATGAAGAGTTCGCCGTTATTTAATTTGACGGGGATTTCGCCTTTGCGATTACCCTTGCCATCTAATGCGAAAGCTTTGGCTTCTTTAGCTGATGTATTGAACGAAACTTTTCCATCTATACCTTCACAAAGCGTTGGTGCAACGCCCCAATCATTTCGGCAGCTTGTTTTGTCCTTATTCAGCTTCATGTCGGTGTTTTGATAGCCGGCTGCAGCAACCAGGAGAAGTCTCTTCGAATCACTTATCGGCTTTCTGTCTGCAGCAACAAGCGCTATGGAAGCGAAGCCTGTATCACGCTCTGCAATATCGACTTTTGCTCCGGTCAATTTTATCTCACGCCCTGCGCATGAGCCTGCAACGAGTTTGGCTGTGGCAGCATCGAGCATGTATGGAGAGTCTGCCTTCCATGTAAGTGGAGTTGTCTCTTTATCTTCTGAACGTGTGAGTACCGGTTTATTCCCTTCTGCATTATGGTCAAAGACTACTTCTATTCTCCTGCGCATTGTTTCATCTGATGCAAGACCAGAATCTCGCCATCGGTGGACAATGCTGTTGCCTGCTGATGCAAAAGTATCGATATCATTCGCCGGAATGGTCAGGGTGGAAGATGCAGGTAAAGGAGCTATATCACCTGTGCGGAAAAGCAATGCTGCTACAGGCAGATAAGCCAGTTTTGCAGGATGGTTCTGCAAATCGAAGTAGCGATTGATTCTGTTTTCTCCGCCACCTGTGGAACCCCAGTCGAACTGGAAAATTCCATCCCAATCCTGGAGTGCTCCGTATGATGCAATCATCGGGAACATTTCAGCCACATACTGGTTGGGGGAGGGGTGATCATATTCTGTAACCAGGAAAGGCATATCCTTCATTCTGTAAGCTGCCAAACCACCGAGGTTTGAAGCATGTTCGTGATTTGCTGCCATTGAAATGTTGCGAACTGACCAGTCTGCCCAGTCCCAGGGTCTCCGGGGAAAAGAAGGGTGCTGCCAGTAGGAATGCATGTCGATGATTCCATGGAGAGATTCCCGGTAAAGTCCGAATATTCCGCCGTAAGAAGCCTGTGAGTCAAATATTAAAGACTGGACACCAAGATCATCAATTAAATACTTTCTCATTTCCAGGGTGTATTCACGTTCAACTTCTGCAAGAAACCTGTTCCAGTCAGCTCCTCTCGGTGTTCCTCCGATACCTGATGAAACTATATCAATATTTTTTTTCTCAAGTGATTCTCCTTCACGCAGACCTCGTTCTCCGCCCGGTTTTAGTGAGAAGTTGCTGATCTCAACAATTCCGAGAGGAACTTCGCCCAAAACAAAATCAATTCGTGTAGAGGCGGGTTTAGTGTTTCTGGCAGTGAAAGAGACAGTGTGTGATTTCCATTCCTTATCTGCTTTAACATTACTTGAAAGTCCGCAATTCCACCAGTCGGAAAATTGATGTCTGGCAGTAAACCTTACATTGCACGGTGTGCTGGCACGGTAGGAGAAGGAAAGTGTGTAAATATCCCCGGGTACAAGTGTCAGATCACGCCACTGCAATTGTGCCTGCCAACCCTGTTCAGCTTTGTTGTAAACTTCAACGGTTGCTGCGTCGGGTGAAGAAGACTTGAAACGCAGAAATGCCGGACCTTCAATTTGAGGAGATTTCTCTACAATGTTATTTCCCAGCGGTATTGAAGAGCCCCAGACTTTCTTTATGCCATCCGTAGATGCGTAACGTTTGCCAAGCCATGAGTTCCATTTGTTTCTGATATAATTTGCGTAATAATCCGGCAATGCCTTGAAATCCATCCCGAAAATAGTGTTTTCGTTATTTATTTCAACTATTGCTACAGCCGGATCCGTGCCATAGCTGATTCCTGTATACGGGTTTACATGTTCGAATAGTAATGTTTTTGCATATTCTTTCTGCATCTCGATGAGGGGTTCGAAGATGCGATCCAGTCCTTTGCCGTATTTAGGCATTACTTCATTCCGGTCTTTATCAGAGCTTAGATTATCAAAGGAAAAATCGGCACCTTCCCAGTACTGACGTGAAACATGGAGGTTGAAGTTTATATAGATTCCATTTTTCTTCAGCTCTGAGATAAAGAAGTCGAGTCGATCGAGTTGCTCAGGATCGATTGTATCTTTTTTAGATAAACCTTTCTTCCATATACCTGCCGGAGCTGCTTCCTTGTCAATGTGGTGGATACGTGCGCAGTTTATTCCCATTGAAGCCAGGCGTTTAGCAAGACCTTTAGCATGTTCATGCGTTGGGAAAGCATCAGAAAAAGTAAAGTTTGTGGCGAGAAAGCGAATACGGCGTCCGGACGGATCAACAAAGTGGCCGTTCTCCACCTTGATATGTCCATTCTTTCCGGCTGGCGTGTCGTTGAGGTAGGACATATCTGTTACGCCGTGGTTCGGCTCATTCCCTCCCATCGGAAAGGGGAAGAGTTTATTCACTTCATTTTTTTTTACTGCCGCAGCAGGCGCAACGGCTGAAGGTTTTATCCCCTTGATTGCAAGATATTGAGATGGTGTGGTGAAGATCCAGCCGTCATCAAGAAGCAGATCTACTATCATCTTGAAATCATGGAACGATGAATCATTCCACATATCGGGGTGCCCCTGTATTACAGCATAATCATCACCGCGACGATTTCGGTACTGGCGACAGAATTCATTGTATTCAATTTTGCCGACAGAGGCTTCGAGGTTGAAAGAACGTCTGAAGACGAATTTGCCGGCACTTTTTTCCGCCTCAATGGGGTAGAACAGGCAGTATGTTATTTCGGGATGATCGCGGAGGATATCGAGTGTATGAGAAGTGGTTACACCACAAGGAGCATTAAAGCCCTGTAGCGGGATACCGACTCTGTCCAGAAAAACTGACTGGGATTTATCGAATCGCTCTCTCTGATAATCAGCATCTTCAACAGCAAATTCAGCCGTATATGTTTTTCCTTTCCATTTTATGTTCATTGCATGATCCCAGCCATGCTGCCAGAATTCAAAAAGACCTCCGTTCTGATATGCGTTTGCACGTATCCAGTCGGGATATGCCTGTGGTGCGTTTTCAAGCGACTTTACGCATATACCGAAAGTACCGGGCAGATTGCGTGATTTCAAGTAATCGGCAGTGCGCTTCATGTTGCGATTATAGTTGTGTGCCGCTAGATCATCAAGTTTAAGAATCAGGTAACGTTTTTTTGCTTTTGTTGCGCTGTCAAGAGGTGGTAATTCCGAGGTTTTTGCGATGTAGCGTAAA
>LSQX01306495.1_pt2 | contig 12241 bp, 10 predicted proteins | sample 654561 | NCBI WGS metagenome assembly LSQX01 (sample SAMN04489861, study PRJNA283612) | anaerobic digester metagenome | isolation source: 4 biogas reactors fed with cattle manure at either 37C or 55C with and... | place: Denmark: Kongens Lyngby | collected 2014 | reverse complement strand
ACCAGCTCCCGGAGCGTATCTTCGGGAAGATCTTCTCCAAAAAAGGCCATGGCCACCCGGTAAGACATTTCCTGAAAGCTCAGGCCCGGAAGCTCTTCAAAAAACGAAGCCGGCAAGGTGTTGATGCGCTCGGGCATGTACAAACCCCGGTCGGGAGCCAGCCCCCTGACCACGGCTTCTTGTAAAGAGACCGGCGGAGCTTGTTTATTGGTGCTGTAATAGTTCATTATTTTGTTGATCGAATAAAATTGTCTGACTGAGTTAATTCAACATCTAAACCCTTCCTTCTTTGGAATTAAGGGTCTGCTTTCGTACTCAGGCCGAAAAAGGCACGGATAAATTCCTCTCCCCGCAGCGTGCCGTAAAAGCCCTCCCGCACCGAGAATTCATCGAAGACTTGTACAGCGTCGGGAACAAAAAGCTTGCCGGAGGGCTCCAAAATACCGGGCCCCGGGCTAAAAGAGCTGTCCGGGCCTTTGGTGGGCCGGGCTTGCGCAGAACCTGAATCGCTGCGATAAATCAAAAAGGGAACCGCCTCTGCCGCATGGGTTTTAGTCCGGCAGTAGGTGGGATGGTCGGGCAAAACAGCTATGGTGACGGCTTCGTCCCAGCCGGAAATTTCCTCCAGTATGGGGCGAATCAGGCGTTGATCGAGGTATTCTATGGTACGGATCTTTAAATCGACGTTCCCCTCGTGACTGGCTTCGTCAGAAGCTTCCACGTGCAAAAACACAAAATCTTTTTTCTTGAGTTCGTCGATGGCCACCTGAGCCTTGCCTTCGTAATTGGTGTCGTACAAACCGGTGGCTCCGGGCACTTCGATGGGTTCCAGGCCTGCATAAACGCCTGTGCCTTTGATCAAATCCACAGCCGAAATCACCGAACCGCTTTGTATCGGATACTTTTCCCTCAACGGCAGCATAGCGGGACGGTAGCCCGGCGACCAGGGCCAAATGGAATTAGCCGTATCCAGGCCTCTTGCCTTGCGGGCCAAATTGACCGGATGAGCCGGCAAAATCTCCTGCGATCGCAAAACCAATTCGCGAAGTAAACGGGCTGTTTGTTCTGCCCGGGGATGCACGGCCCGGGGCAGCACTTCGGCAAAGGCCCTACCCGATACATCGTGAGGCGGAGTACAATCCAATTCTTTGTTGCCACCCTTGAGCAGCAAGAGATGACGATAGGAAACACCCGTATGAAAAACCAAGTCCTCGCTGCCTAACTCCTTATTCAGAAAATCTATCAATTCCCCGGCTTCGGAAGTAGAAATATGGCCGGCAGAATGATTTTTAATCTTAGCGTCCTGTATGCAGATAAGGTTGCAACGGGCCGCCATATAGCCTTCGGAGACATCGATTCCCATACTGGCGGCTTCGAGCGAACCCCTGCCTTCGAATTGCTTGCTTACATCGTATCCCAGTAAGCTCAGATTGGCAATTTCACTGCCGGGAGGAAAACCTTCGGGTACTGTAATGAGCCGGCCGCAACGGCCCTCCCTGGCCAGTCGGTCCATACAGGGAGTAAAGGCAACCTGCATGGGCGACTTTCCGCCCAAGGTCTCCATAGCTTCGTCGGCCATGCCGTCTCCCAGAACAATCAGGTATTTCATCTTAACGAATGTTCGCGATGGAGATTATGTCGCCAAACACCCCGGCAGCCGTTACACCGGCTCCGGCTCCGTAGCCTTTGATAACCATAGGATCCTGAAAATAGCGCTCGGTCTGTATCAGAATGATGTTGTTGCTGCCTTCCAGGTCGTAAAAGGGATGCGATGGACCGACTTCATGAAGGCCGACCGAACAGGCTCCGTTTTCCATTTTGGCCACAAAGCGCCAGCGCAGAGAATCTTTCTCGAGCAACTTGCGTTTTTCTTCGAAATCGGCATCCAGTTCGGGAATGTTTTTCCAAAAATCTTCCAGACTGCCTTTGAAGTATTTGTCGGGAATAAAGAGATTCTTCACCACATCTTCTTGTTCCACTCTATAACCGGCTTCGCGTGCCAGAATCACCAATTTTCGGATGACGTCGGTTCCGCTCAGGTCGATGCGGGGATCGGGCTCCGAAAAACGTTTCTCCTGAGCCATTTTTATGGTTTTGCTCAGGGGATTTTCGGCACTGATGGTGTTGAAAATAAAATTCAACGTGCCCGACAAAACGGCTTCCATTTTTAAAATTCTGTCTCCGCTGTGAATCAAGCTATTCATCGTATTTATAATGGGCAGACCGGCTCCCACATTGGTTTCGAAGAGGTATTTCACACCCTTGCGACGGGCCAATTCCTTGAGTCGTGCGTAATTGTCGTAATCGGACGATGCCGCTATTTTGTTGGCTGCTACCACAGACACGTTGTGTGACAACAAATCCGCGTAAAGAGCTGATATTTCGGAGCTGGCCGTACAATCCACAAAAACGGAATTAAAGATGTTCATACCCAGAATTTCGTTCCTAAGCAACTCCGGACTACTGGTTTTACCTTCGCGTTTTAATAACTCCTTGTAATGTTCCAGATCTATGCCTTCTCTCGAAAACACAGCTTTCTCAATATCGGCTATACCCACCACATTGAGTTTTAAGCCGTTTTCGGCCATCAGTTTGGGTTGCTGACGCTTGATTTGTTCCAGCAGGCTGCCGCCCACAGTACCGATGCCGATCACAAAAAGATTCAGCACCTGGTATTCGCTCAGGAAAAAAGAATCGTGAATCACGTTGAGGCTCTTACGCAGATGATCGAGCTTAATCACAAAAGAAATATTGGTTTCGGAAGCTCCCTGCGCACAGGCAATCACGTTAATACCGTTACGTCCCAGGGTCGTAAACAATTTGCCGGCGATACCCGGCGTGCGTTTCATCCCTTCACCTACGATGGCTACCGTAGCCAGATTGCTTTCGGCAAAAATATCGTTGATTTCACCCATTTCAATTTCGTGGTCGAATTCTTCTCTGAGCACCCTGACCGTTATTTCGGCGTCTGAATTGCGTACGCCTATCGATGTGGTGTTTTCCGACGAAGCCTGCGAAACCAGGAAAACGGAAATACCGGCCTTAGCCAAAGTTTTAAAAATCCGGTAATTCACGCCTATCACTCCCACCATGCCCAAGCCCTGTATGGTAATCAGACTGGTATCGGGAATGGAAGAAATACCCTTGATGGCCTTGTTTTCGCCCAATACCTTTTCGCGCGAAATATAAGTACCCGGAGCTTCAGGATTGAAGGTATTCTTGATGCGAATGGGTACGTTTTTGTGGTAAACGGGAAAAATGGTAGGCGGATAAATCACTTTCGCTCCGAAATTACTAAGCTCCATAGCTTCTACGAAGCTTAGATTTTCGATGACATATGCGTTGTTGATCACTTTGGGGTCGGCCGTCATAAAACCGTCCACGTCGGTCCAGATTTCCAGGATAGAAGCATTGAGTTCCGAGGCCAGAATCGCCGCCGTATAATCGGAACCGCCCCGTCCTATATTGGTGATTTCGCCGCTTTCGGCGTCGCTCGAAATAAAACCGCCTATCACCGAAAGCTCGGGAAGCCGGTTCAGTTGCGTCTTAATGGCCGCCGAGGTCTCTTCAAAGTTAACCACATGCTTGCCAAATTTATGATTGGTTTTGATCAGCTTGCGGGCGTCGTAAAGCGGAATATCCAACAGACGGCTTACCATGAGCGAGGAAAGCCTCTCGCCGTAACTCACAATCACATCTTCCGACTTGTCCGAAAGTTCGCGTATCAGAGCTACTCCTTGAAAAATGTTGCCTAATTCATCGAATATACCCGAAAGTTCTTCCGTAAGCTTTTTTTGCTGCTCCGGAGCAAAAGCGCCTTCGACCAGAGAGAAATGCTTTTTTTTCATCTCGGCCAGATAGTTCAGGTAGTTACTGTCTCCTTCGGCCGCAGTTCGGGCTGTTTTAATCAGGAAATCGGTCATTCCGGCTACGGCGGATACTACTATTACTACCGGCTTTTCGGCTTGTTTCTCTACAATACGCTTCAACTGAAGCAGCGCCTGGACGGAACCCACAGAGGTTCCCCCGAATTTAATAACTTTCATTTTGCTCTATATTGATATTGTGACACATACGATTACCTTAAATCATGCCATATAAACTATGCATGAATTTTTAAAAATTAGAACCCTAAAAAAATAATTGTTGTTTGTTGGAAAATCGAAAAGGCCCCCGGCCTTCGCGATTGGAATGCGAAAGATAATCAGACCCCCGCAGGGGTTGTGGTAGTAGTGGTGGTTATATGTAGTTGCCAAAACATCATTTCTTTCGAACTGGGGCTGCAAGCCCTTTTGAGTGCGCAAATATAGATTATTTAGAAACAAAAACAAAAAAAAACCGTTTATTTCGTCCAATTAATTTATTTTTGCGGCTTATTGAAACTTAAGACCTCCGTTTGATAAGCCCCAGGCCTGTCCGGACGTCTAATTCTGCATTATTAATGGCTAAATCACTTAAACACCCCAAAGGTTTATATCTGCTTTTTATGACTGAAATGTGGGAACGTTTCAGTTATTATGGTATGCGAGCTCTGCTCGTATTGTATTTAACCCAGTCTGTGCTTGAAGGAGGTATGGGTTTTTCCGAAGAAAACGCCACTCTGCTCTACGGCTTTTTTACCGGCCTGGTCTACATGACCCCTATCATAGGAGGCTGGCTGGCCGACAGATACCTGGGACAACGCCGTGCCATAACCATAGGCGGTATTACCATGATGTTGGGACAATTTTGTCTGGCCTCTACCAACAACGTAACCATGCTTTACCTGGGTTTGTTCTTGTTGATTATCGGAAACGGCTTTTTCAAACCCAATATATCGGTGCTGGTGGGCGACCTCTACCAACCGGGCGACACAAGAAGAGATTCCGCCTTTACCATTTTTTACATGGGTATCAACTTAGGCGCCGGCATTTCACCTTTGGTTTGCGGCTGGCTGGGTATGCAGTACGGTTACAGAGCCGGATTTCTGGCTGCCGGTCTAGGCATGTTACTGGGTCAGCTGTTTTATAACTTTATCGGTCCTAAGTACTTGGGGAATTTAGGGAAAGTGGCTGTCGGAAATAAAAATAATCCCAACGGCAACAATCATCCCCTGACCAAAGCCGAAAAAGACCGTACCTGGGTGATTATCATTATCGTGATGTTTTGCGTGTTCTTCTGGGCCGGTTTTGAACAGGCAGGTAGTTCCCTGACTCTGTACACCGAAAAATACATCAACCGCAATATATTTGGATTCGAGATTCCCACCGCCTGGTTCCAGTCGGTGAATGCATTTTTTATTGTGTTGTTTGCTCCGCTCTTTGCCATGCTCTGGACCTTCCTGGCCACCCGCAAACGCGAACCCAATGTGCCCATAAAAATGGGCCTTGGTATGATTATGTTGGGCATCGGCTTTGTGCTGATGGTTATGGCCTGCCTGCAACGCGGCGGCAACAATCCCGACGAAACCGTTAAAGCCAACCTGCTCTTTTTGGTGGGAGCTTACCTGCTCCATACCTTTGGAGAATTGCTCCTGTCGCCCATCGGCCTGTCCATGGTAACTAAACTGTCACCCGTCAAACTAGCCTCGCTGCTGATGGGCGTTTGGTTCCTGAGCAGTTTTGTAGCCAACATCATGGGAGGTTTCATCGCTTCCTATGCTTCTAAAATGGGCGCGATGAATATATTTGTCGTTATAGCAGCAGTCTCTATTCTGCTGGGGCTATTGTTGATTTCCATGAACAAATGGTTGTTCAAGAAATCGCACGGTACTTTGTAATACATCATGGAACAAAAAGGCTTTACGGAAGTGCTGGACAAATTCCGCCAACAGATTATTGATGAAGAATTTGATCAGATAGTAGCCATCGCCAACGGAGGCATCATCCCAGCCGCCGTTCTGGCTCAAAAGCTGGAACTGGAAGTTTTCCTGCTCAAAATCAGCCTCCGGGACAAACAGCAACGCCCTCTCTACGATCGGCCCAAATTACTGGCCGAGATAGATTTCGATTGCAGAAACAAACGCATCCTCCTGGTCGAAGACCGAGTAAAGACGGGCAGTACCCTGAATTTTGCCAAACAATTACTGATTCAGGCCGGAGCTGCCAAAGTAAAAAGCTTTGCCGTAAATGGCAAAGCTGATTACTCGCTCTACGACGAAGCTTGTTTTCGCTTCCCCTGGATTATTTAAAAATCAGAATCCGGAAGCGATTGTAGCGCCCGCTCTATCCGGGGTTCGCTGTAAGAGGCTATTCCTTCGGGAACTATTCCTTTTCAGAAAGCTGTGCGTGCATCGAGGCTGCAGCCTTGCGGCCGTCGCCCATGGCCAGAATCACCGTGGCTCCGCCGCGCACGATATCGCCCCCGGCGTAGATGGCAGGAATAGACGAACGCATGTTGTCGTCTACCACTATGGTGCCCCAGCGGCTTATTTCCAGGCCTTCTACCGAGTTAGGGATCAAAGGATTGGGCGAAACACCCACGCTAACAATGACCTGATCGACATCGATCACTACTTCGGCACCCGGAATGGGCACTGGGCGTCGCCGCCCCGAATCGTCAGGCTGACCCAGTTCCATTTTTTGCAGACGCATCTGTTTTACCCGGCCTCTTTCGTCGCCGTAGTATTCCAGAGGATTGTGCAAGGTAAGGAACTCTATGCCCTCTTCTTTGGCATGTTTCACTTCCTCGACACGGGCGGGCATTTCTTCTTCGGAACGGCGGTACACTATAATAGCCCGCTCCGCTCCCAGACGCTTGGCCGTACGCACGGAGTCCATGGCGGTATTACCACCGCCTATCACGGCAACGCACTTGCCCATAGCCACCGGCGTATCGGATTCGGGATTGGCAGCATCCATCAGATTGACCCGGGTAAGGTATTCGTTGGACGAGAGAATATGAATAAGATTCTCCCCGGGAATATTCATAAAATTGGGTAAACCGGCTCCGCTTCCTACGAAAATACCGCAATAACCCTGTTCTTTGAGTTCGTCTATGGTGATAGTCCTGCCTACGATGCAGTTGGTCATGAATTGCACGCCCATCTGACGCAGATTATCGATTTCCACATCCACCACGGAATTGGGCAGACGAAATTCGGGAATACCGTATTTGAGCACCCCGCCTATTTCGTGCAGGGCTTCGAACACCATTACTTCATAACCGTATTTGGCCATGTCGCCGGCAAAAGAAAGCCCGGCAGGTCCCGAACCCACCACAGCCACTTTTTTACCGTTTTTGGGCGCCAGTTCCGGCACCGAAATACGGCCACTCTCGCGTTCGTAATCGGCGGCAAAACGCTCCAGATGACCTATAGCCACCGAGGGCTTACCCAGCTTGAGCGTGTAAATGCACTGGGCTTCGCATTGTTTTTCCTGGGGGCAGACCCGCCCGCAAACTGCCGGCAGCGCACTGGTTTCTTTCAGCACCCGTGCCGCTTCGAGAAAATCGCCGCGTTCGATGTTTTTTACAAAGCTTGGAATCTGAATTTCCACCGGACAACCCAAAATACAAGTGGGATTGGCGCAATCCAGACAGCGGGCAGCCTCCTGTCTGGCTTGTTCGGCTGTTAAACCCAGATTGACTTCCAGATGATTGTGGCTGCGGACCTCTGCGTCCTGCTCGTTCATTTCTACCCGGGGGATATCGGTTCTTTCCTTGGTTTTACGGCTTTTACGTAAGTCCTCGCGCCAGGTTTGAGCGCGCAGAGCCGCGATTTGTTCTTCTTTTGTCATTGCTGATTCTTCCCTTGTTATTTCTGATGAAGTTTTTTCATTTCTTCCTGTTCTTCTTCTTTATAAGTACCCAGGCGCATAATCATTTCGTCAAAATTCACCTGATGAGCGTCAAATTCGGGGCCGTCCACACAAACAAATTTGGTTTTTCCGCCCACGCTCACACGGCAACCTCCGCACATGCCGGTGCCGTCTACCATAATAGTGTTGAGCGAAGCAACGGTGGGCACCTCGTATTTCTTGGTCAGCAGCGACACATACTTCATCATCACGGCAGGACCGATGGTTACACAAAGATCAACCTTTTCGCGTTGAATAATCTTTTCTACCCCAACCGTAATCAAGCCCTTTTCTCCGTAAGAACCGTCGTCGGTCATGATGACGACTTCGTCGGAATGCCGGCGAATCTCGTCTTCAAGCATAATCAGGTTTTTGGAACGGGCTGCCAGCACCGAGATCACTTTGTTGCCGGCTTTTTTCATACCTTCGACTATGGGCAGCAAGGGGGCAATCCCTACTCCTCCGCCGGCACAGAGCACCGTGCCGAAATTTTCTATATGAGTAGCCCTGCCCAAAGGCCCCAGTAAATCGGTGATTTCTTCGCCCACCTGCATGTTGTACAGTTTGTTCGACGTCAAACCCACTCGTTGCACCACTAAGGTAATGGTGCCTTTTTGGGTATCGGCCGACGAAATGGTCAGGGGAATTCGCTCACCTTTGGCTCCCAGTTTTAAAATAACAAAGTGGCCCGGTTTCCTGGCTTTGGCTATCATGGGTGCCTCCACCTCCAACCTTACCACTAAGTCGGACAATTCGGTCCTGCTGACAATTTTGTTCATAAGCTTAGTTTATCTGTTGAGTCCGGATTTCCGAAAGAGCTCAACGCGCAGAAATCACGAAAGCCTATTCCCGTTCCGGACGAAATCAGCACAAAAGTACTAAATTTGATTGTACCACAGCGAGTAGAAAGGGCAAATATTTATATCTATCTTTGCAAACTCAGCCACTGAGGCCTGAAACAAATTCTACGATCGTTGCCTATGATTGCTTTTAAAGCCCTTATTTTTGACTTGGACGGCACCTTGATAGATTCCCTGCAAGATATTGCAGATGCCATGAACCGTGTGTTGACAGCCCGTAAGCTACCCCCTCATTCTTACGCCGATTACAAAGAATTCATCGGCCGGGGCCTGAAAAATCTGGTTGAGCGATGTCTGCCTGCCAAGCTACTGAATCCCGAAATACTGGAAGCCTGTTATAACGAACTGATACGTGACTACCGCGAACATTATGTAGTAAAGACCCATCTCTATCCGGGCATCCGCGAACTGCTCGAGCAAATTTCGCTCAAATACGCAGGAAAGCAAAATGCCCAAGCCGCCGGATTAGGCAGACTTTTTCCGCTGGCAGTTCTCTCGAACAAAGCCGACGAAATTACCCAACTCATCGCCCGGCAACTGGGGCTGACCGATTATTTCGACCTGATCCTGGGTGCCACGCCCCGTTTTCCCCGCAAACCCGATATTCAGTCGAGCCTGTATATAGCCGAACAGTTAGGCTGCCAACCCGCCGAAATGCTCTATATCGGCGACAGCGGCGTAGATATGCAAACCGCCAAAAAAGCAGGAATGACGGCCGTGGGCGTCACATGGGGCTTTCGCAGCCGGCAGGAACTCCTCGACAACAGAGCAGATTATGTAGTTGATACTCCGGCAGAAATCCTGGAGATACTCCGAAAGAGCTCATTGTCCTAAAACCACTTCTTCTTTTTGAAATAAATCAGCATCCCCACTATTATCAGAAGAATCAGAAACCAGACGGCAAAATAACCGTAATGCCAGCGCAGCTCGGGGATATTGATAAAGTTCATCCCGTAAATGCCGGCGACAAAAGTAGCCGGAATAAAAATAGTGGAAACAATGGTAAGGGTTTTCATCACCTGGTTCATGCGTTGCCCCTGCACCGAGAAAAACAGGTTGTTGCTACTCTCGAGCGAAGATAAAATACTGTCACATTGATCTATCAAAGTAAGGCAGAGATCGCGAATTTCCAGAAAATATTTCATGTGCCGTTGTTGAATGTAGGGGCTTTTATTGCGTTCTATGCTGAAGGTGAATTCCTTGATGGGGACAATGGATTTTTTGATAAACTGCACGTAGCGTTTGTACTGTTCAATTTGCGCCAGCACTGAGGGAGCAGGATCCGAATCCGGATTGGAGAAGTCGAAAGCCTGAGTTTGCTCGTCCAATTTGTCTAAGGTTTTAAAATAATTGTCCAGTATGGATTCCAGCAAGGTGTAGAGCAAGTAATCGGGCGTGCGCTCGCGCAACAAACCCACTTTTTCACGGAGGCGGCAGCGCAGATGTTCAAAATAATCGGCTTTACGTTCCTGAAACGAAATCAAATAATTGGGACCCAACACAAAACTGATTTGTTCGGTGTTTCGTTCTTCCTTGTCGGGCACTGTGGTTTTGATGGTGAGAAAACTGAAAGATTCAAATTCCTGGTATTTGGGGCGCTGGTTAACATCCAGAATATCCTGGATAACCAGGCTATGAATATTGAACTTCTGACAAATGCTTGCAATTTGATCGGGCTTGCTTAGTCCGTGAACATTCAGCCAGTATTGGTAGCCTTCTTCAAATTTTTCCAGCCTATCGGGTCCCTCGACATCGCACTCGCTGCATTCATCCTTGTTGTAACGAAACAACTGAATGCCTGTTTTTTCGTCAGACACCCTGCCGGTAAACACATAGCTGGTGGGGTCGGTCTTTTTCCGGTTCAGAAAGGAATGTTCACTATTCATCGGAAATGGTTTTTTATCACGCTTTATGAACAAATTTCGTCGAGCTCCCGCTGAACTGCCCGGCTCTTTTGGGGATTCAGGTCCAACTCCTGCAGCCATTCGGGTTGTTGCTTCAACTGACTGCAACTCACTACCAAATGCTCCATTAAATAGTTTTTCTCTTTTCTTGTGAGCGTGGTCAAAACTGTGAGCGGATATACTTTATATTTTTCGATCAGATCTTTGAGGCCTTTTCCCCCGGGATAATCCCAGGCCAGCAAGTGCAAACCGGCAGACCGACCATATTGTATGGAATCGGCAGAAAAACGGGTATTGGTCACCACGCCCCCTTCAAACCGCAGGTCTTTGTACAGAGGATGCTCTTTGCGTTTGCGAACGATGTCGTCCACTCTGGCGCGCACATAGAGCGGCACCTGCACGCTGACATGCCGTCCCTGGTCCAGACTGTATTTACATTCGAGTAGGAGCTGCACTCCGTTTTTGGTGGCGATCACGTCCATTTCGTGCGTCACGCTATAACCCTCGACAACGACACCTACCTGAATTTCGTAACCCTGTTTTTGAAAAATCTGGCCGATGAATTGCTCAAAAGGATAGCCGGTGGGACCCATTTCCATCATGGCCTGCTTGAGTTTATAGCGCAAGGCCGCGGCGGTTCGTTCGCCTCTGAGCATTTTGAATGCCCGGGCATAAATTTTCTTGGTAGTGACCCCATTGTACACCCAGGATTGGATGTCGTCCAGGATCGTTTGAATGGTTTCTTGTTTGGCCCCCGCATTTCGCAGGGAAAGTTCCAATTTCTTACTATCAAAGGGTTGTAACTCTCCAGAAGCTTTTTGAACAAGCACAGGTTGCGCTTTTCCCGGGTATTTTTCGTCCATTACGCGACTGATTTTGAACCGTCAAAAGTAAAAACTTTTTTCGACTTTTATTGCTCTTATCAAAAAAGGCTTATTTTTGTAAAGACACAAAAACCTGGAAAACAAGGGTGTTTCCTGGTTGAAACGCAACATATTATTGTTTATCAATTGATTATAAAAACCAGACTTATGAAAAAGATTGTTTCCCTTTTTGCCTGCCTCTTTATATTGAGTCTGACGGCCGGCAGCCTGCAAGCACAAAACATAGCCGACAAAATTGTCGGTTTCTATACCACCTACGACGATAGTGGCCAAGAAAGTTCACAAATACAAATTTTCAAAACCGACGACGACAAATACCACGGCAAAATTGTCTGGCTCAAAGAGCCCCTCGAAAACGGCAAGCCCCTACTGGACAGCAAAAATCCCAACAAGGCCTTGAGAAATGAACCGATTATAGGGCTGGAACTGATCACGGGTCTTAAATACGATCCCAAATCGCAAGAATGGGTCAATGGCAGTATCTATGACCCCGACAACGGCAAAACCTACAATTGCTTTATAAGATTCGACAGCAACGACGACACCAAACTCAACCTCCGCGGATACGTAGGCAAAGCGTGGATGGGTCTGGGCAGGACAACCACCTGGATAAAGGGCGAGCCGAAGCAATAAAACTCCACGATCTGTCCGGTGACAAATCCTTTGTTTCGGGCCCGATAACTTAGCTTGTACCATTGGAGCGCTTTAGTCCTCCGGACCAAGGCTGAATATCTCTTCCAGCGGCTTCTGGAAATAACGGGCAATTTTAAGAGCCAGGAGGGTCGAAGGCACATATTTACCCAATTCAATGGCATTGA
>LSQX01323973.1_pt1 | contig 12242 bp, 9 predicted proteins | sample 654561 | NCBI WGS metagenome assembly LSQX01 (sample SAMN04489861, study PRJNA283612) | anaerobic digester metagenome | isolation source: 4 biogas reactors fed with cattle manure at either 37C or 55C with and... | place: Denmark: Kongens Lyngby | collected 2014 | reverse complement strand
AGAGCTATCTTTGAAGCTCTGAATGCTGACGTGGTCTGGGATAATAACACTAAAACAGTAACCGGGAGCAAAGGCAGTACAACTGTGGTACTGAAAATCAACAGTAAAACTGCTCAGGTAAACGGGAAAAATACGTTACTGGATGTACCTGCCACCATTGTTGATGGAAGAACCATGGTCCCCGCCCGTTTTATAGCTGAAAGCCTGGGGCAAAAAGTGGGCTGGGCTGAGAACTTGAGAACTGTACTGATAACTGACTAGCTAAATTTCCGAGAACATTCCCAAGCAAATCGAAGCATTCGCTGACTAATGGGGACATTCCTTAGAAAAGCGAAGCCTTTGCTGAGCTTTTCAAGGTGTGTCCCCCTTAATTATTTTTTTACTATATATAAAAGGGGCTAAGGTTATTTCCTTAGCCCCACTTCTTTATGTAGCTTTACACTTCTTCTTCAGCAGCAGGTGGTCTGCTCCAATCTCCATCATCATAAACCGTTTCCCCGGTAAGGAAAGCATATTGGGCTTTCAGATCAGCCAACTGCAATTTTAAATTACTTAAGTTTATTTTAGCCTGGCTGGTAGCCAGAACAGCAGATTCCAGATTCTCCGCATTGGGAATTAGCGAAACTTTGGGTATTAACCCTAAATCATACTTCAAGCGGGCTACTTCTTCATCCTTCACAGCTGTCTTATAAGCCAGTTCCGCCATTTTTATCTGTCCTTCAATGGCATCGATCCCATAATACATCTGTTCAATAAGAACTCTGGCCGTTCTTTTGGCATCTTCATAGTTCAGTTCCGCTGTGGTAAGATTTATTTCTTTCATCTCACTGGACAGATCCGGCAAAATCCAGTCTTCCTTACTCTTTTCAATATCCAGCAAAGCTCCCTTGGTCCACACTAAAACCGATTCAGAAGAACCTTTGATAATTTCAATGCTCAGCTCACCTCGCTCATACTCGGTGATCAAAGCTTCACTGGTCAAAACAGGATTCCAGCCCGGGTGCTGTCCCAGAAGTGACCTAAGGTTGGCTATTGAGCCTTCATAAGCTAAACGTGCCGCTCTCAATCCTTCTTCTGCCTGTTGGGTACCGGTTATGGATTTTTGATAATCATAAGATGATATAAAGCCTATACTATTGGCAGCACTGCTTACCACATGCAATTCCTTAATATTTTTCAGTGTTAATTCTAAAGCTTGCAGATTATTATAATTCTTTAAAGCCTCAGTATATGCAGTAACTACTTCTTTGGTGATTTGGTCCTGGGCTGCTTTTTCTCCTTTTCTAGCAGTAGTCAGACCTATCTCTGCCTGCTGATAGCCGTTGAAGACCTGGTTAAAAACTTTGCTTACAACACCTTCGCTGGGAAACCAAGTTAGTGCATCTGCGGCATCATCCCTTAAAATCTGAGCTTTCTTTACTTCCAATTCTGCCAGGCGCAAATCTGGATTGTTGCTATAGGCTAATTCCAATGCTTCCTGTATACTCAATGGAACACCTATTTCATCTGCTGCTGCAGTTCCCGGTATCACAAAAGACAGACAAAAAAAGAATACCAGGAGAGCTGTTATAGATTTAACCTTTTTGATAAAGAGCACCTCCCTATTAAGCTGACTCACCGGTCAGTCCTGTAGATAAATTATAGCTTTACCATTTTATAGTGTCAATATAAAGGTATTTAACCGCTAATTAAAAAAGGCGCGCGTTACTTTTCGCGCGCGCCTTTTTTCTAATTTTATTTTTGAATTCTTACTGTTTGAGTGGTCTCTTCCCAAACAACTGCCGCTCCAAAAGCTTCAGCAACATAACGGGCCGGCAGGAAAGTTCTGCTGTCAACTATTACCGGTGCCACATCTGCCGTTTTCTCTACTCCGTTTACGGTGTAAGTCTTGCTTCCTATGGTTAGGACAACCTCAACTCCACCGTTCTTTAATATAACTTGCTGAGCAGCTTCATTCCAAACAACTGTTGCTCCCAGCATGTTTTCTGCCAGATAACGAACCGGCACAAAGGAACGGTCATCTTTAATAAATGGTGCTACATCCATCGACTCGCTCGTTCCTTCCACCAGGAAAGTCTTGGAACCGATAACGAAAGAGGCTGTTCCCAGCAAAGAGCCTGTAGTTGTTGTAGCAATACCTATGCTGCCTATGGACTCGGCAGTATTGAAATCAACCAAAGCAGTTGATCCATCAGCCCAGCCAAAGTCTTTTACACCTTCAAATTTAGCCAGAACGATTCCATGGGGTACCGTCCTGTCAAGAGTAAGATAAATGTCTGAAATCTTTATTGCGCTCTTTTTTATTCCGCTGTAATCGATATTGATCAATAAACCATTATCTCCAGTAGCGGAAGATGCCGAACCGATTTTTACTTCGCCCAGGTCCAGGTCTCCTGAGATAACTTCCACAGTTGGCTTACTGGAAAAAGTCACACCCGCAGGCAGGGTAATAAATAGCTGGTTATGATCTGCTTTGCTTTGAATTGCTCCTGCCTCAGCTTCAGTGATAATAATGTCCCCGGCTTTTTGATCCATGGCACCAACAGATACATTTGTGGTTCCTTCTACGGTAAATTCAACCGGTTTTAAGGCTTCTGCCACCGTAATAGTACCGCTCACATCAACAGTCCCGCTGACAGTTATATCCAATGGCCCATCAAACCATGGTTCAATATTTACTTTCATATTCTTGAAAGCCAGACTGGTTGGCTTGCTGGTAGTTGCAGTAAATACATTTTTGATTTTTCTGCCGTTACTGCCGGAAACGGGCGTATATCCGCCGGCACTTATCACATCGGTTCCATCGATTTCAATGGTGCCATAGCCTGCCCATTTAACTCCTTCAGGAAGTTCAAAGTATATGGTTTGCCCTTCTTTTATGCTATAGGCAATTTCTTCTTTAATAAAGAAGTTAGAGAGTTCCTGATTGCTGCGTCCTGACATAACTTCTTTGGTCATTGCCGCCCTAAGACTTATGCCAAAATCGCCAAAGCTGGCTATGCCATGAGTATTAATTTCTACATTGCTGTTGGAACTGCTGACACTTATTTTAATGTCGCCATATCTGGTCCCATCATCAATCTCAATGAAAGGGAAAACTCCGGTGGGATAAATATCTTTCAATTCATCAGTACCAATAACAATTCTTCCGGCACTATTGCGGTAATCGGGCAGATTCCGGATAGTTAAAACCAACTCCCTGCCGCTGATAGTCACATTAAAGTCATGGGAAACTGAAGCGCCCATGCCATTATATCCTTCAAAAGCCCATCCCCCTGCGGCTACGATCCTGGTGGTATCCTTCCAGGTAAAACCGTTTTCCAGTTTAAAAGTAATAGTATCGCCTTCTTTTAAAACACCCGGAACCGATTCCGAAATCGTGATGCCGTTAATATAACCGCCATTCTCACCTATTTTTTTAGGCAATCCAGCTTTAACACTGATACTGCTGGTACCGCCGATATATGCAATCTCAGTTTTTGCGAAATTAAAGGCGCTGCCGGCTGGAGCAGAAAAATCTACTTTTAAATCACCTGAACCGCTTTTTACTACCAGGCCTGAGAATGTTAAGAGAAATCTTACCTCTCCATTAAACGGTCCGTTGGTTGCATCTACATAAAGATCAGCAGTTTTAGATGACTTAATAACTGCATTTACCTCTTTAAATCCCGGGTCAGTACTGATTACTTCCAAAGTGACTTCAGAACCGGGCGTTACGAATTCTGTTCCACTGGGAAGTGTAACCGTGGCAATATGTTTTTTATCGCCAAATACAATTGCATCAGCTGCCTTAATAAGAATTGTTGCATCCTCTGTCTGCGGGGAATTTTTGGTTTCATATGTAGGTACATTCAGGGGAGAATAAGTAATACCTGCTGCTGATGCCGTACCTGCGCCGACAAACATGGTCATCAGCATGGCCAGAACCAGTAGTAGAGAAAGTTTCTTGTTCGTTTTGATCACATTGATTACCTCCTTTTTTTACTTTTACGAATTTGATTGGGAAAAACTTTCAGCAGCTATATCAAAATAGCTAAGAGAGGAACTATTGATATATAATTCCTCTCTCAATTGTATCTTATCTGAAGAAACTTTAAAATTGTCAGTTTGAAATACCGTCAAAAAAAGAGGCGTGCCGTCAGGCACGCCTCTTTTTTTGTGGTATCAGTTATCTTTGAATGAGTACAGTCTGTAATCCTNNACCTGTGCTCCGAATGCTTCAGCAACAAAGCGAGCCGGCAGATATGCTCTGTCATTTACGATCTCCGGTGCTACATCAGCAGTTAAAGCTTCACCGTTTACAGTGTAGCTGGTGCTGCCAATGGTAAATACTGCAGTAACTTCGCCATTGGAAAGAGTTACGGTTTGGTCAGCCTGTTCCCAGGTTACTTCTGCGCCAAGCATTTGAGCCAAATAACGCATGGGTACATAGGAACGGGAATCCTTGATGTAAGGAACTGCATCCATTACATAAGGTACTGCGCCAACTTCATAGATGTTGGAGCCGATAACGAATTTGGCATAGCCGCCCTGTGATGGGGTAATGGTGGTAGCTATTTCTACACTGCCTATAGATTCGTCAGTTGCCCAGTTTACAAATGCAGTGGAACCTACTGATTCATCATTTAAGATTGCTTTAATGTATTCTACTTCGTTGTCATATTCTTCAAAGCCATAAGATAAAGCACCTTCGAATTTAGCCAGTACTTTACCTTCCGGTACGGTACGGTCAACAGTTAAGAATACATCAGAGATTCTGATTATACTCTTCTTGCTGCTGGCATAGTCGATAGTAATAACCAGTGCACCATCTTTGTTGAAAGCAGAATCTTCCAGGTCTACATCGTCAATTTCCAGATCGCCTTCTTCAACTTCTACTTTAGGTTCAGAAGCGAAGTAGATGCCTCTCGGTAATGTGATTTCAATCCGATTGTATTCGCCGTCAAAAATGCCTTCAGCAATGTTTTCAATTATCAGGATGTCGCCAGCTTTCTGGTTCATAGCACCGATTTCAACTTTAGTCGGGTTTTCTGCTTTTACAGTTATCGGTTTGATACATTCGGCAACAGTAACTGTGCCTTCTGCACCGGCATTACCAGATACGGTTATATCCAGCGGTCCTTCAAAGGACGGAGCAATTTTTACTTCCATTTTCTTAAATACTAATTTGGAAGCTTCTGCACTGAAATCATCAACAGTTATTTTAATTTTTCTGTCACTGCTGTTGGAAACTTCAACCCATTCACTATCATCAATAATCAGGTCGCCGTCTTCTACATCAACGGTAGGATATTCTACCCATTTTACTCCCTTAGGAAGTTCAAGATAGATAGTTCTATCAGCAATCAGACTCGCGGCAATTCCTTCTTCAATGTAGAATTTGCCCAGTTCTTGCTCAGTGCGTCCGGCATATACTTCTTCTGAAGTTCCTTCAACTACTTTAACACCATAGTCGCCATAGGTGGCAACAACGATTTCACCGTCAGGTCCTTTGTCATTAGTACTGCTGACATCAACAGTTATGTCACCGAATTTAGCATTATCTTCTACTATAATGTACGGATACCATTGATCACTTGGTAATAAACCAAACCCATCAGTACCAACAGTAATTCTGCCGGCTTGAGTGGTACCAGGTAAATTATAGATTTTAACAACTAACTCACGGCCATTCTCATCAGTCCAAAAATCAAAGTCATTTCCGCTATCATCATGAAAGTTACTGTAGCCGTCGAAACCCCAGCCACCGCCAATAGCGATGAAGTTGTCATCCCATTTAAAGCCTTTGGGAAGCTTGAAGGTGATTTCGTCGCCTTCTTCTAAGGTTCCGGCACTGGCTTCAGCAATGGTTATTCCATCGATGTAACCGCCATTATCGCCGAAGGTTGCTTTGTTACCAGCCATTAGCTGAACTGAACCTTTACCAGAGATTTTAGCAATAGTAATGGATCCACTAGGAAATGCGCTGCCGCTTGGAGCAAGCATGGTAACGTTCAGGTCACCAGATCCGCTCTTTACTACTAAACCTTCAAAGGTTAAGAGCAGTTTCATTCCACCGGAGACAGCACCAGCTACAACGTACAGATCAGCAGCACCGCTGGATTTGATATCTGCAGTTGCAGTTAGATCAGCTTTATCAACAACTTCAGTAAGATATACCTTAGAACTACCTACTACAAACTCAACATTGCTGGGTAGTTTTACCGTAACAATACTGGTTTTGTTGGCAAATACTATGGCATCATCAACATCGATAAGTACTTGTGCATCTACACTCTGCGGTGTAGTAGAAGTAGAATAACTTGGGGTATTAATCGGGTCATACTCAATGCTGGCAGCAGATGCTGTACCTACGCCAACGAACATGGTCATCAGCATAGCTAAAACGAGCAGCATTGATAATTTTTTGTTTCTAGCTTTAATCAAGTTTTTTTCCTCCTTATAATATGTTTAATAAATTCTTTTAGGTGATCATGCTCTAAAAGCATATTCAATCAGGTAATCATATCAACTGGTGCGGTAGCAATTCCCCCTTCCCACATGTCGGATTTCAGGTATTCAGCGGCGGCTTCCTTATTCCGCCGCAAAATTTCCGCTGCCACATATTTATGGCTCGTCTTTAGGACGCTGAGGTGATGAAAAAGGTTCCAGTATTGTTGAAAATTTTACTTTTATGATTGGAAGCGAGATCCTTTTGATATAGCCGCCATGATGACCAACATCATTAGATAATTGATGATACAATAAAAAATTTGCCTCCCGCGATGCTTTTCCGCCAAAAAAGCGATGTGCCCAGCAGCTTTTATAGCAATCGAGTAACGTCTTATGATCCCAGTTCGGATCTCCGGATCAGTTATGGATATAGTTTGGTCTTTACAGGTCCCATGAGCAATTTCTATCTGACTATCTTTTTCTTCTATACTTGTCCGGCAACCAGCAACAACGGCATCTATCAGTTCGTTGGATGCAGTGAGGTATTGTTTTAAAGAAGAAATCTTGCAAAAAGCCAACCCATGAAGAACAGCAAAGCACTGAATTTAAGTTTGGGGCAATCTCCCCAAAATGTTCTCCTTAGTTAGTTAACATTTCCCTTTACCGGGGAATGCCCTGATCTGCTGCCAGGGTTATTTTCTTTATATCCTGGGCGCGGTCTTTGGGGCAAATTAAGATATGTCTGTCGGTTTCTATGACGATCAGGTCCTGAACACCAAATAAAACAACTTCTTTATCGCTGCTGCGGACTAAACAATTTTGGGTTTCTATTGCCAGTGCTTTTCCCTGTAGACTATTACCAGCAACATCTTTAGTCATTAGTTCTGCTAAAGAGTCCCAACTGCCGATATCGCTCCAGCCAAAATCACCTTTTATTACTGCCAGGTTAGCGGCTTTTTCAGCTATACCATAGTCTATTGATATCGATTCCATCTCCAGGTAAGCATTTAAACAGGCAGTCTGGCCTTGAAGCATAATAACCCCTATCTCTGGCAGGTGTTGAGTAATAAGACTGCGCCAGGTGTGGGCAGTGGCTATAAATATACCGGAATTCCAGTAGTAATTACCTTGATTGATATAGCTGATTGCTTGTTGGGCATCCGGTTTTTCATGAAAGGCTTTTACCTTAAAGGGATGGTCAGCACAGTATTCTATATAACCGTAAGCGGTTGCAGGTTTATCAGGCATAATGCCGATAGTCACCAGAGATCCTTCTCTTGCTAAAGGCTCAGCAGATTTTATGGTCTCAATAAACGACTTGTGACTGGCAACATAATGATCAGAAGGAAATACACCTACTATTTCATCATCAGCAATTGTACCGTCTGCCAGGAATATTGCCACCGCCGGTGCCGTACTGCGTCCATAAGGCTCAGGCACTACTTCTATAGTCTGATTGGCCAGTTCATCCTGAATAGCCTGCAGGTTTTCTGCAGAACAAACTACGGTTATTTTTCCGCATGGCTTTAAGCGATTTATAGTCATGGTCAGCAAAGTTTCACTGCCAGTTGGGCGCAATAACGGTTTAGGTTTTTGCGCTGTGCTCTCCGGCCACAGCCTTGAGCCTTTTCCTCCTGCCAATACTATAGAAAGCATTTTATCTCCTCTTCTGCCACTCCAGTTGTTTGGCGTTTATAAAGTCAGTTATTTCTTGCTGGAAGCGGGCGGCGGAAAATCTTTCTGCGTTTTGTCTGATTACCTGCGGGTCAAAATAGTCTTCCCAGCTTATAAACTGCTCTACGGCTTTTTTAATACATCCTTCATTCTGTTCATAGAAAAAGACTCCGGTAGCTTTATCCCAGTTAGTTCCATCTGCCGGAATTACGGTTTCAGTAACCCCGCCCTGGCCAAAGGCAATAACCGGTGTGCCACATGATTGCGCTTCTACCGGTACTATTCCAAAGTCTTCATCAGCAGCAAATATTAATGCCCGCGCATTAGCCATCAGGTTGGCAACCTGTTCTTCTTCCTGTCTACCCAGGATTGTTATATTAGCTGCCGCCAGTCTTTTACAATCTGCCATCTGAGGACCGTCGCCAATTACCTTAAGCGGCAGCCCCAGACTTGAAAATGTCCGGATTATTAAATCGGCTTTTTTATAGGGAACTAAACGGGATACAAAAAGAAAATAATCCTGCCGTTTAAAATTAATTCTAAACTTATCGATGTTTACAGGAGGATAGATTACCTCTGCCTCGCGTCTGTAAGTACGCCATATGCGGCGGGCTGTATACCTGGAATTTGCAATGAAGTAGTCAACCCGATTAGCAGTTCCTATATCCCAGATGCGTAAATAATGCAAGACCAGTCTGGCTATAGCAGACTTTATCCCCTTTGACAAACCATTGTCCTGCAGATAGCGATAGGTTAAATCCCATGCATAGCGAACCGGAGTATGACAATAGCATATATGTAACTGGTCACCACGGACTAAAATTCCTTTGGCAACACAATGACTGCTGGACAAAATTACTTCTGCCTCAGATAAATCCAACTGCTCTATGGCATAGGGGAAAAAGGGCAGATACCTGCGGTATTTTTTTGTTATTCCCCGCTTCTTCTGCAGGAATGAAGCGGTAACCTGGCTTTCAGTGAAACCTAATTCTTTTATCGTCTCGGGTTCGTAAAGCAAAGTGTACAAAGGTGCCTCCGGATATAGAGCCTGGAAAATCTCCAGGCATTTCTCCGCTCCACCTTTGGTTACTACCCAATCATGTACTAATGCTATTTTCATTAATATTGCTCCCCGTTCTGTAATTATCACAAAAAGTGGCAGGCCCTATAAATATCTTCGCAGCATTTGCTCCTCGGCTAATCATTGCTCCCAAGGACTTTTCCACCCTTCCCATCTTCCTTTAAAAACAGCCCGGTGATATTTTACCCGCTGCATATCCATCCGGGCTAGAGCTACTATCATTCCGCCTACCTGATAAAACAGTTTTACGAAAACGAAATCAAGGGGATAACGGTGCTTTTTAAAAACCCGCCCCATACCCAGTGCATATGAATAGCCTCTATTTATAGCTGCTTCATTATACTCAATGACCGGTTCCTCATGATATACCGTCAAATCAGGATAGTAGTACAACTTAAAACCTGCCGCTAAAGCCTGTAATAAATAATCGGGGTCCTCGCCACTACCCCATTTGGTACCTGCGCCAACTCCTAAACTTTCATCAAAGGAAATCCTTTCCGCGACTGCCCTTCTAATAAAAACTGTGTTGGTATTTCCCCTTTTAAAAACATTGCGTTGGGTAATATTTCCGGCTCTCATATCAAATTTTCCCAGGCTGCTTCTTCCGCCAGAGTCTATAGTCCGCCCGGTAATAATATCAACCTCTGTCTGTACCGCAAATAATTCACAGACTCTCTCCAACAGGTTTTCAGCATACCAGCAATCATCATCTGGAAATGCAACTAACTCGCCACTAATTTTTTCCATGCCCCGGTTGCGGCCATGAGAAGCGCCTTTTTCTGAATGAGTATGTATTATACAAAAGCTGTGCTTATAATCACTTATAATAGGACGCAATCTATCATCATCATTTTGATCAACTATTATCAGTTCAAATTCACGATAAGTCTGGCGATCAAGATGTTCTAAAAATCTGACTAATTGTTGGGTTCTGTTTATAGTCGACATAACTAAAGAAAACTTCGGCCGCAATGCATAAAACCCCCTATAACTTTGAAACTTCTTTCAATACCTTCAAGGTTTGGGCAGCTGTTTTTGATGATTGCTCTCATTACTGACTTGAATTAATAGCTGCTTCTTGTAAAACCGTATAAGTTTCCCTGGCGGTATTTTCCCAAGTAAATAATTTAGCTCTTTTTATGCCCTTATATGATAAATCATTTTGTAACTCTTCGTTGGTTAAAACTTTATAAATGCCTTCGGCGATGTCTTCTATATCAAAGGGATTTATATATATTCCGGCATCTCCTGCAACCTCGGGTAATGATGCCGTATTAGATACTACTACTGGGGTTCCGCAAGCCATAGCTTCCAATGGCGGTAAACCAAAACCTTCATATAATGAAGGGTATACAAATACCTCGGCACAGGAATATAATTGTGGCAGGTTCTCATCATCTACATATCCAATATCGTAGATTCGGGGCAATCTGGCAGCTAATTGGTTTATTTTATCTGCATCTTGCTTTTTTACTATTCCGCCGGCAATGACTAATGAAACATCCTTAATTTTTTCTGCTCTTGTTAAGATCTCCCAGGCTAATAACAAGCGCAAAAAGTTTTTTCTTTTGATTTTTGAACCTAAAGCTAGCACATATCGTTTAGGAAGTCTCCTGCTTTTGATGAATTCTTCTTTTATTTGCCGATCTTGAGGTTTAAATTTATCTCCTACACCATTATATATAGCTGCTATTTTTTCCGGAGATATTTTCAAGGTCTCAGTTAACTCATTTTTGGAAAATTGGCTAACTGTAATTATTTTTACCGCGTTTTGGGCTAGGCGCGGCAGTAAAAAACTATACCATTTGGCGAAATTTTTATTATAGTCTGCTGCCCTTTTTAAAAAAGCAACATCATGAATGGTAACTACTTGTTTACTTACACTTAATGGCCCGGTGTTACAAGGTGAAAAAAGCAAATCCGCAGCTAATTTATTTAAATATCGTGGCAATACCAACTGCTCCCACATATGTACCCTTATCAAAGAGATGTTTTTTTGCGGGATCACTTGCTGGTTTTCATAATTTATTATTTGCGGAGATACTGCCATTACCTCCCCTTTACCTATTTTTAGCAACTCATTGGAGATCTCATGAGCATATCTCTGAACACCGGTAATGGATTGGGTTAAAAAACGAGAATTAATTACTAGTCGCAATTCGACACCCCCAGTATCACCTTTGTATATAAATGACACCCATCGCCATGCTTATCCAATAACCCATAAACCTGAAGGTATCAGAATTTAGTCCGGACATTAATACTCCAATAATGCATAATATTAGAGCTAATCCTAAATAGTCTGGTTTTCCTGATAGCCTTGAATTAAAGAAACATTTTCCGAAGCACTTAACTAACAGTAATAACCACAAAGCAAACCATAATAATAATCCGGTAAAACCTAACTCAGCAAAAATCCTATGGTAAATAGAATGCACCGGAGCCCATGAAGTACCGGCTTGCGGATTCATCCAATTTCTAATCTCAGAATTATCTTTTGTGTATTCAGGAACATACTTTGCCATAAAAAAACCGTATTGCCCCAGACCTACACCAAAAACAGAATGTTTTTGTCCCATATTTATTGCAGTATTCTGTGACCCTAAACGTGCCTCATTAGACTGGGCATAACCGCTCTCATCATTTATAAAAGAAGTAACTACATCTTTTGTATCATCTACCGTAACTTTATTTGTGTTAGCAATACTTAAACCAGCCATCAAGCCTATACTAACAGCAAGTATAAGCGCTAATATCTTCCTTTTTTCAATTCTATCGGCTCTGGTAAATATTAATAAAGTAATCATCCCGCCTAATTGCGTAATTGTAATGAAATAGGCAGTCCGAGAAAAAGTAAGGACTATCATAATTATCAAATAGGCGAGCAGAAAAACATGAAAAGCTCTCTGCTTCTCGGTAAAAATTAAGCTCACAATCCATGGCATTATGAAAGAACAATACATAGCAAACCATGAAGGTTCACCTGATACAGATCTGAGCCTTTGTGCCAGACCACGGTTCCGTATATAGGGATCGATAAACTCTAAAATAATTT
>LSQX01191532.1_pt1 | contig 12245 bp, 11 predicted proteins | sample 654561 | NCBI WGS metagenome assembly LSQX01 (sample SAMN04489861, study PRJNA283612) | anaerobic digester metagenome | isolation source: 4 biogas reactors fed with cattle manure at either 37C or 55C with and... | place: Denmark: Kongens Lyngby | collected 2014 | reverse complement strand
GCGTCAATGTCAAAGGTCACTTCGATCTGCGGGACACCGCGTCTTGCCGGGGGAATCCCATCGAGTTGGAAGCGTCCAAGTGTCACGTTGTCTTTTGCCATGGAGCGCTCACCCTGTAGGACATGGATGTCCACAGCGGGCTGATTGTCACTGGCGGTAGAGAAGATCTGACTTTTCTTTGTGGGGATGGTCGTGTTTCTGTCGATCAGCTTGGTGAACACTTCCCCTAGCGTCTCGATACCCAGCGAGAGCGGGGTGACATCGAGGAGCAAGACGTCATGTACATCACCTGCCAACACGCCTGCCTGAATGGCAGCGCCTGCTGCTACGGCTTCGTCAGGGTTAACGCCCTTGTGCGGCTCTTTATTGATGATAGCGCGCACGGCATCGACGACAGCCGGGATACGGGTGGATCCGCCCACCAGCACCACATCGTCAATTTCACTGGCTTTCAGGCCGGAATCTTTGAGGGCCGCTTTCATCGGTCCTTCCGTCCTCTTGACAAGCTCTTCTGTCAACTGATCGAATTTGGCACGTGTCAGCTCATAGTCCATATGGACGGGGCCGTCTTCATTCATCGAAATAAACGGCAGATTGATGGTGGTCGAGTGCATCGTGGAGAGCTCCATTTTCGCTTTCTCACTGGCTTCCTTCAGACGCTGCATGGCGGAGCGGTCTTTGCTCAGATCGATGCCATAGTCGCCTTTGAATCTTTCCACCAGCCAGTCCATCACCTTCATATCGAAGTCGTCTCCACCTAAGAGGTTGTTTCCGTTGGTGGCGAGCACTTCAAAGACACCTTCACCGATTTCAAGAATCGAGACGTCAAATGTTCCGCCGCCGAGGTCAAAGACGAGGATCTTCTTATTGATATTTTCTTTATCGAGTCCATAGGCTAACGACGCTGCCGTGGGCTCATTGATGATGCGTTTGACATCCAGACCCGCAATGCGTCCGGCGTCTTTTGTCGCCTGGCGCTGTGCATCGGTAAAATACGCGGGAGTTGTGATGACAGCTTCTGTCACTTTCTCACCGAGATAGCTTTCTGCATCCGCTTTTAGCTTCGCCAGGACCAATGCCGAAATTTCCTGCGGCGTATACTCTTTTCCGTCAATCGTCTGTTTCCAGTCCGAGCCCATGTGGCGCTTAATGCTGGAGATGGTGCGATCCGGATTCGTAATCGCCTGTCTCTTGGCTGTCTCGCCAACCAGACGCTCACCTTTTTTTGTGAAAGCGACGATCGATGGGGTGGTGCGATTTCCTTCTGCATTCGGGATAATTTTTGCCTCTCCACCTTCGAGGACTGCCACTACTGAGTTGGTGGTACCTAAATCTATACCTATCATTTTTGCCATTTTTGCCTCCTATTTAGATACTTTGACCATGGCCGGTCGAATAATCTTTTCCTTTAATTTGTAGCCCGTCTGGAGCTCTTCTAAGACAATCCCTTCAGGGGTCCCTTCTACTTCTTCGGTTAGTACGGCGTGATGCTGATGGGGATCAAACGTCTCTCCCACAACATGTAAGGGCTCCAGTTGTTCTTTTTTAGCGAATTCATCAAGACTTCGCTCGATCAGTTCGATTCCTTCTGCAAATGCCTGCCCTCCTTCAATTTGCGCCATCGTTTCTTTGGCTCGCTTGAAGTTGTCGAGCACCGGCAGAAGATTGATCAGCAACTGTTCGTTGCCATAGCTCAAAAGAGCTTCTTTCTCCTTTTGTGTGCGGTGACGAAAGTTTTGGTACTCCGCCTGCAATCGCAGATTTTTGTCTTTGAGGGCTTCGACCTCTTCTGCAAGATCCACGACCTCTTCTTCCTCGACGGGAACTTCTTCGATCAGTTCCTCCTCCGGAAGATTATTTTTGTTGTCTTTGTCCTTTTGTGCCAATCCATCCTCCTATAGTTGTATTCCGGAGAAGATATCCGTCAGCGTATCGCGGAAAATCTCTACGATGGCGCGAACGCCGGCGTAATTCATTCGAATGCTTCCCACAACCGCCAAGGTACCCTTTTGACCGGAACCGTAGTCATAATCCGACTGGATAATACTGCATCGATTGAAAAGAACATTTCCCAGTTCATCGCCGATGCGGATCCGTGTTCCCTCCTCGCCATCATCTAGGAGCTTTGAAATGGCTTGAGGCTCTTCAAAGAAATGCATGACTTTGCCGGCACTCTCCAGATCCGCGAAGGGCCCTTGGGCCAGCAATTTGTCCGTCCCCCACACGCTCACGTGTTCGCGATCAAAGCGTCTCAAGAGATCTCGGAGGACCGGAATCAATACATCTACGATTTGCCCATGTTGAGGATATTCTCTCTTCAACTGAAAGACTTTGGTGTGACTCATCCCCTCGATCGTTTCTCCGCCAAAGATTCGCACCAGTCCGTCGCTCAATTCATCAAGTGAAGCCTGGGTGACTTGCGAAGCTCCAAAGGCGGCCGTCTCTACGTCTTGCTGGTCACTGACCAAAACGAGAAGTACATTTTGCTCGTTCATCAGGACCAGGCGCAAATTGGCAAGCCTTCTTCTTGAAAAGGCAGGAGCCGTGATCACCGCAGCCATTCCTGTCTGTTCAGAAAGGAGTTTTGCCGCCCTGTTTAACAGGAGCTCGCTGCGGGCATGTCTCTCAGAGAACAGCCTACTGATAATGGTTTGAAAATCACTGGAGATGAGTCCTTTCTCCTCCAGAAAGCTGTCCACATAAAAGCGCAGACCCAGCTGCGAAGGAACTCTCCCCGCAGATATATGCGGCTGTGTGATAAATCCAAACTCCTCCAGATCTGCCATCTCGTTTCGAATGGTCGCAGCAGATACATTGAGCTGCGGATACTTCGAAAGAGTGCGGCTTCCAACCGGATGGCCAGTGGAAATGAAATCATCAACAATAAATTTTAGTATAATTCTCTGTCTATCTGTGAGCATTTTTTACCTCGTTAGCACTCGGCTTGTATGAGTGCTAGTCTTATTATACACACTTTTGAGACCAAATCAACACTTATTTGAAAAATCGTCCTTTTTCCTGAGCTTGCGCGAGCGAGGAATCCCTTCAGAACCCTCTGCGCTCATAAAAACCGGGCTGCAGCTTCCGAACATTTCGGAGGCGAACAGCCCAGTAAGTCTTGCTAATTTATCAGCTTGCCCGCTAATAGTGGGACGCTTGTTACTCGCTATATCTGTCTCTTAGCTTTTGTATATATGCCTTATCGATCCATTCTTCGACAAAACCGCACTCTGCGCAGACATATCTGTCTACCGGAACGGCACTCCATATGCTAAACCCGATCGGTATAAAGTTTCCAGAACCGTAGCCCATCGTCATTGCCCTGACAAAAATAACATCGTTTGAGTCGCATTTTGAGCATTTCTGTGTCTGCTTCATTTTTTAGCCTCCTGATCAAAAAACATACCCTGTGATTTGTTTTCGTTTTGTTGCAGTGGAGATTGGATAAGCTTGTCGATATCGTGTTCCTGGTCTTTTCTCGTTTGGCTTCTCAAAAGCCAGCGAAGCGTTTTTTTATCCTTGAGAAAAAAGGAAAGCTGTTGCGGTGCCTCTTTCGAAGCCACTACGCAACAGCTCATCGATCATCCTTGAATGAAAATCTTTCTTATCTCGCTGACGACCAGTGGTATGGCGCTGAGACCTGCGATAAATATCCACTGCGCCGGGTCTAGTAGCACCACCCCAAATAATGTCTGTAAAAACGGGATAAAGCTGACCACCACTAGCATAAGACCTGAGACAATGACCGCCAGATAAAACATCTTGTTTGCAAAGAGATTTCGGTTGAAGATGCTTCCTTGGCTTCTCGCATTGAATGCGTGAACGAGCTGGGAGAACCCGATCGTCAGAAAGCTCATCGTTCGCGCCGCTTCCACACTTTCGACCATCCCGAACTGATAGGCGACAAAGGCAATGCCGGCGATGATGAGGCCGTCGAAGACGGTCAGGAAGATCTTTCTTCTCGTGAGGATGCCTTCGTCCAGAGGACGTGGTGGACGCATCATCACATTTCTCTCGCTCGGCTCAACTCCCAGCGCCAGCGCTGGAAGAGCATCTGACACGAGATTGACCCATAGAATCTGTACGGGAAGAAGCGGCAGCGGGAGACCCAAAACGACTGCCACAAGAATCAAAAGCAATTCTCCCAAATTACACGAGAGCAGATACCCTACGGTCCTTCGGATGTTCTCAAAGATCCCTCTTCCCTCTTCCACCGCTGTCACAATGGTGGAGAAGTCGTCATCCATAAGCACGAGATCTGCCGTGGAACGGCTGACGTCAGAGCCGGTTTGACCCATTGCAACACCGATGTCGGCTTTTTGAAGAGCCGGGGCATCATTGACACCGTCACCTGTCATGGCCACGACATAGTCTTTGTTCTGCCAGGCTTGGACGATGCGAAGCTTCTGTTCAGGAGCTACCCTAGCATAGACTCGTACGTCTTCAATCTGCTCCTGTAGCTGTTGATCGTCGATGAGATCGAGCTCTTTGCCGGAGAGCACTTTGTGACCTTGTTGTGCATCATAGATTCCTAGATCCGCGGCAATGGATTGCGCAGTGGCAAGGTGATCGCCCGTAATCATGACAGGCGTGATGCCCGCACGACGACACAGGCGAATCGATTCTTTTGCATTTTCTCTGGGCGGATCCATCAGTCCGAGAAGACCTAGGAACGTCAGATTGTTTTCATGCGGATGGTCGGCGCTCTCTCGCCGGGCCTCTGCGATCGCAAGGATGCGGAGTCCCTCTTTTGCCATTTCTTCGTTCTTTTCGTTGATGAGATAGCGCATTTGCGAGGTGATCTCAGGCGTCTGAGCCCCTCTTCGGATGCGCGTGCAGCGGGTAAGGACTTCATCCAGTCCGCCCTTTACATATTGAACGAAGCCATCTTCCGTTTTGTGCAAGGTGCTCATCAGCTTGCGCGTGGAGTCGAATGGAATCTCTCCCACTCTTGGGTATTTTTCTTTGATTTCGTCGATGTCGACTTCCTGAGAAAGGGCGTAATTTACCAGCGCCACTTCCGTCGGATCACCTAAGTGATATCCGTCTTCTCGAATCTGTACGTCATTGTTGAGAGCGGCTGCGCGGATCAGCTCCTCATTAGAGTCCGCAAAGCTCGCCACTTTCGTGACACTCATTTTGTTCTGTGTCAATGTCCCCGTCTTATCCGTGCATATGACACTGGCGGAACCGAGCGTCTCCACGGAAGGGAGATTTCTGATAATGGCATTCTTTTTAGAGAGTCTTTGCACACCCAGCGCCAACACGATTGCGATGACGGCCGGCAGGCCCTCAGGGATCGCTGCCACAGCTATCGAGATGGAAGTGAAGAACATTTCTTTCATAGGTCGCTGTTGCATGAGGCCGAGACCAAAGATCGCCACAGCTACTACAGCTACCACGATAGCCAGCACTCTCGATAGATTATCAAGGCGTTTTTGAAGCGGAGTCTTTTTCTCCTCATCCTTTAGGAGCATGAAGGCAATCTTTCCAATCTCCGTGTTCATGCCCACAGCCGTGACGACAAAGAGACCTCTTCCGTAACTGACAGGAGTCGATGCGTACACCATGTTGACCCGCTCTGCCAGAGGAATATTCAGATCCGTCTCAAAATCTACTCGCTTATCGACAGGTAGACTCTCTCCTGTCAGCGCACTTTCAATCACCTGAAGATTATGTGCTTCAATGAGTCGCCCGTCGGCAGGAACAACATTGCCGGTTTCAAGCATCACCACGTCCCCTCGAACGAGTTCGGTGGCAGAGATGTTGACAGGACGTCCATCACGCACGACAAGCGTACGAGGGGTGGAAAGTTCTTTAAGAGCAGCCAGTGCCCCTTGTGCTCGGGCATACTGGAACGTGCTGATCACGGCGTTTAAGATGACAATCGCCAAAATGATGATAGCGTCCCACCGTTCGCCTAGAAAAAACGATACGGCAGCGGCCGCTAATAATATAAGAATCATCAAATCTTTAAAATGCGAGAAGAAATTGGCAATAACTGACTGAGGTTCTTCTTCTTTTATCAGATTAGGCCCATCTTCTTGGAGCCGACGCTTTGCCTCTTCGCTACTTAACCCTTCCGGAGAAGTGCTCAGTTCTTCAAAGCGCTCTTCTATTGTTTTGCGATACATAGTACCTCCGATTTTTTCGCTCTATGTATTGTATAACAACAGAGCGGAAGTTGGCAAACCCGCTTATTCCATCAGCTCAACAAGAACCAAATTCATAAGATTCATACCCTCAGGAGTAAGGGCGAGTCTGTCCTTTCGACGATCGATAAGTCCTTGATCTCGAAACTTCATAATACTTTTTTTCTGTCCCTCACTCAAGTCTCCGTAGCGCTCTCGATAGAGGGAGAGATCTACTCCGCTTGTAAGACGCAGTCCCAGCATGAGCACCTCAAACGCTTGATCTTCTCGAGTGAGTTCCACCCTTTCTTCAATCGGCTTGTCTCCCCGCGACAGAGCGTCGTGATAAGCGGCGAGGGTGAGACAATTACTGTGACGATAAGAACCGAGAAGACTGTGGGCGGACACTCCAAGACCTAAATAATCTGTGCGCTCCCAATACCCGATGTTGTGCTTAGAAGCAAAACCGGGCTTGGCAAAGTTCGACACTTCATAGCGCACATAGCCATTGGCGATCAATTCATCATGAATGAATGAAAATTCCTGCGCCGAGAGTGCATCATCGACTGGTTGAAGTATCTTTGAAAGGGGCCGATGATCATAGAGCTCGAGCGGATACGTGGAGATATGATCCGGCTGAAGTTTCACAAGATTGCGCACACTCTCCTCCACAGGATAGTCTTCACCTATGGCGTACATCAAATCCACGTTCAGATTTTTAAAGCCTGCTTGGCGGATGTGATGCACAGCAGCTACACCTTCTTCGGCGGAATGAATTCTTCCCAGCAAGTCCAGAGTGCGATCTGCAAAGCTCTGAATCCCTAGGCTGATGCGATTCACACCGGCTTCTTTCAGAATACTGAGCTTCTCCAGCGAGACGCTCTCCGGATTCATCTCAAATGTAATCTCTTCAGCCGAAAAATACTGCTTGGGCAGTCCGCGAAATAACTTTTCTAACAAAAAAGGAGAGAGAGCACTGGGCGTGCCTCCCCCGAAGTATAATGTAGAAATGTCTCTTTGTTCCGTGTCTGAGCGATAGCACGATACTTCTTTTAGTAAGTCGTCAATATAGCGACTCTGCGTCTTCTCGTCGGCGCAGAAGCTGGTGAAATCACAGTAGGAACATTTTTCTTTACAAAAGGGCAAGTGAATGTAAATCCCCAGATTATTTTTCATCATCAAATTTCAGCACACTGAGAAACGCCTGCTGTGGCACCTCCACACTTCCAAACTGTCGCATGCGCTTCTTGCCTTCCTTCTGTTTCTCGAGGAGTTTTTTCTTCCTGGAAATGTCTCCTCCGTAGCACTTGGCCAGCACGTCTTTTCGCAGCGCGCGAATCGTCTCACGTGCGATAATACTGCCTCCAATAGCTGCCTGCAGCGGAATGGGAATCTGCTGGCGAGGAATAGCGTCTTTTAGCCTTTCGACGATCTGCCTTCCTCTGGCGACGGCTTTGTCCCTATGAACAATGATGCTAAAGGCGTCGATCAGTTCGTAGTTGATAAGGATGTCCATCTTCACGAGATCACTGGGCTCATAGCGGTCCATCTCATAATCGAAGGAACCGTAGCCGCGCGTTCTGCTCTTTAGCGCATCAAAGAAATCGTAGATAATCTCATTAAGCGGGAGCTCATAGCGAAGCCGGGCGCGCCTTTCATCGATAAAGTGCATATCGATAAACGTCCCTCGCCTCGTCTGCGCCAGATCCATCACATTGCCGATATAATCTTTCGGGACAATGATGCTCGATATGACAACCGGCTCGAGAATGCTCTGCACCTCTTGAACAGGAGGTAAATTTGTCGGGTTTTGAATCCACAGTTCTTCCCCCTTTGTCGTGATCACCTCATAGATAACACTCGGTGCGGTGGCAATCAGATCGAGGTCAAATTCCCTCTCCAATCTTTCCTGGATAATCTCCATATGGAGAAGACCCAAGAATCCGCAACGATACCCAAAGCCAAGCGCCACGCTTGTCTCAGGCTCAAATGTCAGCGACGCGTCGTTGAGCTGCAGTTTTTCCAGTGCATCTCGAATATTGTCGTAATCTTCTCCCTCTGCGGGATAAAGTCCGCAAAACACCATGGGCTGTGCTTTTTTGTATCCGGGCATCGGCTCTTTGATGGGATTTTCGGCATGGGTGACCGTTTCTCCCACTCGGACAAGCCGCACATCTTTAATGGATGCGACAAGATAGCCGACCTCACCGGCTTTTAAAGAGGAAACCGTCTTCATAGCGGGAGTAAACACACCGACTTCTGTCACTTCAAAGTCCTGTTTGGCCGCCATCATCCGAACCACATCACCCTTTTTGACCTCTCCGTCAAAAATACGGATCATAGGGATTGCCCCGCGATAGGTGTCGTAGAAAGAATCAAAAATTAAGGCTTTTAAAGGCGCATCAGGATCCCCCGACGGTGCGGGCACTTTTTCAATCACTTCTTCAAATACATCTGCGATATTGAGGCCTGTCTTTGCGCTGATTCTTGGTGCATCCTCTGCATAGACACCTATGATATCCTCGATCTCCGTAATCACTTCTTCCGGTCGCGCGGAAGGAAGATCTATCTTATTGAGAACAGGTACAATTTCTAGCCCCTGGCTATCTGCAAGATAGACGTTTGCGATCGTCTGGGCTTCTACCCCCTGGCTTGCATCTACCACCAAAAGCGCTCCTTCACAGGCCGCTAAAGAGCGAGAGACTTCATAGGTAAAGTCCACATGACCAGGCGTATCGATCAGGTTCAGCTGATAGTCTCTGCCGTCTTTTGCACGATAGTTTAGTCGCGCCGTCTGCAGCTTAATGGTGATCCCGCGTTCTCTTTCGAGATCCATGTTATCAAGGACCTGCTCTTTCATTTCACGCTGGCTTAAGCCACCGGTCGATTCTATCAGGCGATCGGCCAGTGTGCTTTTGCCGTGGTCTATATGGGCGATAATGGAAAAATTGCGGATATTCTCCAAAGAATAGTTGGACATGATTCCTCCTGGAGGCATTTTATCACATGCACGCCAGAACAAGTAGTAACAAAGAACGGATCACTCTCCGAGTTGTTCAAGTTTTTCTGTTGCCACGCGCACACGCTGTCTTCCCTCATACTCATAACTTTCAATGTACCCTATCAATAGCAGAGGCGATCCTTCTTCAATAGATTCTGCGTCCCATGTGAACTCCACCCCTACAGCGCAGCACGCCGCCGCATCCAAGACGAGAAGATAATGCCTTTCTACGCCATCACTGTCACTCTGATCCAGATGGTAGATTCCCGGTATCGTAATCTTTGCCCCCAAATACTCTCTCCACTCTCTCATGATAGAGAACACTTCGGCATAGATCATCGTTTCACTGTGCTCGCTAAGATTGATGTCTTCTCTGGCTTGAGGCGATTGTGTCGCCGCTTCTTCCTCCGCCACGGAGATTTCCTCAGTTAGCGGCGTTTTAGCAATAATCTCTTTTTCTTCCGGAGTGCAGCCTGAAAGAAAAAGAAGAAGTAGCAAGACCCACACAACCCACTTTCTCATGACACACACTCTCTTAGCACCCATCCTGCCACGCTACATAGTAAAAAGCCCAACAAATGAACAACCACAATCGTCGAGCCGGCAGGCGTCCCTGCGAGTATGGACACAAGAAGTCCCAAGGTTGAATGAACCACACCCAGAATTCCTGAACAGATACTGACACCGAGAAAGCTCTTGAACAGACGCATGGCTGAAACTGCCGGAAAAATAATCAGTGCCGAGATCAGCAGTGAGCCGACCAAATTCATGGCAAGTACAATGACAAGTGCGGTAATTACTGCAAGGAGAAGGTTGTAGCTGTTGACAGCAATCCCCACCGACTGTGCAAACTCCTCATCAAATGTTATCAAAAATATCCTGTGATAGTAAAACACAAAGAGCAACAAAACGACTAAGGAGAGAGCAATACACATGTAGACATCGATGGGCTGAAGCGTCAGAATAGATGTCGCTCCGAAAAGCGTCGTACATACATCGCCAGAAAGATTGGCGGAAGTGCCAAAGCGATTCATCAGAAGATATCCTGCTGCCAAGGACCCCACCGAAACCATAGCGATAGCAGCATCTCCTTTAATATTGCTTCTCCTTCCCCTTCTTAGAAGAAGCACAGCACACAAGACAGTGACCGGAGCACTTAACAAAACGGTGCCCGTCATATTCATGACAGTCGCAACAGACACGGCACCAAAAGCAACATGGGAGAGGCCATCGCCGATATACGAGTAGCGTTTAAGTACCAGAGGCACACCTAAAAGAGATGAGCAAAGCGCAATCAAGACGCCAACAATAAATGCATAGCGGACAAAGGGATAGGTGAAGTATGTCATAAGTTTTGAGAGGATATCAGTAAACATTTTCTCCCCCCTCTTTACTGAGAGTGCTCTTTGCATATTCTTCTTGTGTGCCGAAAAATGCATTCTCTCCTGAAAGAGAGAGCACATGAGTGGCGTACTTAAGTGCCCCTTTTATGTCATGAGTAATCATGATCACAGCTTTTTCTTCCTGACACATTCTCTCCAATAATTGATAAACATTCTCTGAAGCGTTCGGATCAAGATTTGCTGTCGGTTCATCCAGGAAAATCATTTTCTGAGCTGAGCATAGCGCTCTTGCCAACAAGACTCTTTGCTGTTGTCCTCCCGAAAGTTCCTGAAAAGACGATGATGACAAATCTTCAATCTCCAGTTTTTGCATATTTTCACTTGCGCGCTTTTTATGCACCCGGCTGTAAAAAGGGCGAAACCTGCATTCACTGAGGCATCCCGACAGGACCACCTCACGCACAGAAGCAGGAAAGTCCTTTGCACTGTGGGTGAACTGAGGGACAAATCCTGCCTGCGTTTTACTAAATCCTTTATCAAAGATTACTCTCCCACTCAAGGGCTTTTGAAGCCCTGTAAGTGTCCTTATGAGAGTTGTCTTCCCTGTACCATTGGCTCCGACAATGCAGAGGAAGTTACCTTCCTCCACACTGAAACTGACAGCCGGAGCGACTGCTTTTCGGTCATATCCCGGTACAACGTTGTCGGCTATAAGTAAGGCCATCCATCACCTCTTATTGTAATGCTTCCTGTAGCGTCTGAAGATTCTTTTCCATGATAGAAAGATAGGAAATTCCAGAAGCTACCTGTTCAGATGTTATCGACTGCATCGAATCAAGAACCAAAATCTCCTGATCTTTAGTGACTGTGTTTTCAATCACTGTTCGAGCCATTGATAGGTCGCTGCTTTCAATCGTCATGACGTGGCTCAGTTCCAGCTCATTTACTTTTTTCGCAAGGAAAATCACCGTTTCAAAGCTGGCTTCAACCTCAGCAGAACATCCGGAAAATGCAGCATAGTATTCGATTTCATAGTCATCTAGAAGATATCGGAAGGGGAATCGATCAGCAAATACCAGTGTCCTTGTGCGTGTGTCACTAAGAGCCTGTTGATATTTGTCATCCAGAGCACTCAGTTTATCAGTGTACACCTCGCCATTTTGTTTATATTCATTTGCATGATCCGGATCAAGCTCTGAGAGAGCTTCGACGATTTTTTCATTAATCAGTATTGCATTTTTCAGCGAGAGCCATACATGTTCGTCTGCTTCTTCATGCTCATGCTCGTGCTCGTGTGCTTCCTCATGTTCATGCTCGTGATCTTCTTCATGCTCATGGTCGTGATGATGCTCCACGCCTTCAACCACTTCTTCATTCTTCACATGAGAGTCAAAGATCTCAAGAAGGTTGATTAGCACTCTGTGATCATTGTGTGTCGACTCGAGCGCATCATGAACCCAACTATCGGACTCTCCCCCTACATAAATAAAGAGATCACTGTCGGCAATATTGGCGATATCCTCAACTGAAGGTTGAAAGCTGTGAAGGTCCGTCCCATCATCTAAAAGCAGTAGTAGCTCTGTATCATCTGCTCTTTCTCCGAGTATCTGGCGTACCCAGTCATACTGCGGAAACGTAGTGGCGACAATTTTTAGTCGACGATCTTCTTGATCTGCCTTAGGATCACTCGGCTGAGTGCATCCTCCTATGAACAAACTAAGCATCAAAAAAATTACAAATATTCTTTTCATATTTTGTCTCCTATTTTTT
>LSQX01324901.1_pt1 | contig 12246 bp, 10 predicted proteins | sample 654561 | NCBI WGS metagenome assembly LSQX01 (sample SAMN04489861, study PRJNA283612) | anaerobic digester metagenome | isolation source: 4 biogas reactors fed with cattle manure at either 37C or 55C with and... | place: Denmark: Kongens Lyngby | collected 2014 | reverse complement strand
AATCCGTTCATCCGTGTCATCCGTGGTAGATGTCCACGATCGGCACGCGGATCCCGCCTGCCTGGGCGGAGCGAGCGATGGCGTCCAGGGTGCGCAGCTCGCGGAGGCCCTCCTGGAGGCCATAGCAGCGCACGTCGCGCCCGGCCCCCTCCCGCCGGGCACGGGTGCAGTCGGCGATCGCGCGCCACATCCGCCGGTGGGCGTGATCCTCGGGCACCTCGACGGGAGAGGCGTTCCCTTCCCGATCGGAGAGGGTCATCCGGCGCCCCTCGATGCTCAACAGACCCTCAGTGCCGCGCACGAGCATATAGTTCCGCCCGCCGCCGAGATAGTCCGAGTAGGAAAAGACGCCCCGCACGTCGCCCGGATGCTCGAACAGCATCAGGACCACGTCGTACTCGCCATACTCGGGGCGCAGCCCGCGGCCGTGGGCCACCACGGCCGTCGGCGCGCCAAGGATCTCGGCCAGCGCGGCGATCTGGTGGTGGCCCCCGTCAAACAGGGTGCCCAGGGGGAAATCGGGCTGGCGGCGCCACTCCGTCTGGCCGTATCCCCGCACGCTGTGCTCGCCGGCGTCGAACAGGCCGTGGGAGGCCCGCTCATAGGCCACCGGCTCGCCGATATCGCCAGCCCGGATGCGCTCGCGAGCGGCGTCATAGACCGCCCGGTACGCCGATTGCTCCAGGATGTAGACCTGATGGCCGCTTTCCTCGGCCAGTTGGGCGAGGCGCAACGCCTCTTCCAGCGAACTGGCCATGGGCTTTTCCAGGTAGACGTCCTTGCCCGCCGCGAGGGCGGCCATCGCCACGGGGGCGTTCAGGGCGATGGGCGTGAGCACCACCACCGCGTCGACGTCATCTTGGGCAACGAGGTCGTGATAGTCGTGGAAAAAGGCGGCGCCGGGATAGTCCCGGGCGACCTTGGCGCGGGATTCCTTGCTGCGCCCGGAAAAGGCGCGCAACGCATACGTTCCCGGCTCTAGCGACTCGAGTGCCGGCCGGTGGGCGTTCTCCCAGATGAGCCCCGGCCCCACAATGCCCAGGCGAATCGGTTCCATACGGTGACCCTCCATCGATACGCACGACATTCCGCAGAGATGATTGTAGCACCGCGTGGAGCCGCGTTCCACCGACACCCGCGAAGCGAGCGTACGAGTAGTCTTCTAGGGACGTGGATCGACGTCCCGAGGCTCAGGCACTATGATGCGGTCAGTCCAGACACGCAAGATAGAAACAGACGGAGGTAGCTCGTCTGGTTCTCAGCACACACTGGCACGTAGGCGCGCAGCGGCCAGAGGCCCGCTAGCACCGACCCCAGCAGGCATGGTCGCCGAATGGGCGCAGGTCCGGAACCTACCCGAAGGCGAAGCCAGCCTTCGGGTAGGGGTCGCCAGCCGGTCCCATCCGTGATCCTTCTACCACACGAACACGAACGTCAGGTCGTTCACGTTGGTGTTCGTGGGGCCGGTCATCAGCAGATCGCCAAGCGGCGCGAAGAAATGGTACGAGTCGTTCCGACGCAGGTGGTCCCAGGGATCCAAGCCCAGGGCCCGGGCCCTCGCGACCGTCTCACCGTCGGCCAGGGCGCCCGAGGCGTCGGTGGGGCCGTCGGTGCCGTCGGTGGCCAGGCAGGCGACGGCCACGTCCTCCATCCCCTCCAGGCGCAGCGCGGCCATCAGCGCCATCTCCTGGTTGCGGCCGCCCCGGCCCTCCCCGCGGATAGTGACCGTCGTCTCGCCCCCGGCAATGATGCAGGCCGGCGCAGCGACCGGCGCCCCGGAGTGGCGCACCTCCCGGCCCACCCCCACGAGAACCTTGGCCACCTCCCGGGCCTCCCCCTCGACAAAGGTGGAGAGGAGCAGGGCGTGCAGACCCAGGGCCTCCGCCTCGCGTCGGGCGGCCCGGGCGGCAATGTCGTTGGACGCCACGATGACGTTCTGGGTTCCCTCAAAGAGGGGATCCCCCGGCTTGGGCGTGTCGTCGATCTCTCCCGCTACGCCCTGCTCCAGACGGCGGACGATGGCCGCCGGCGTCTCGCCGAGGAGATCGTAGCGCTCCAGGATGGCCAGGGCGTCGGCGAACGTGGTCGTGTCGGGCACGGTGGGGCCCGAGGCGATGACGTCCAGCGGGTTGCCCACCACGTCGGAGAGGATCAACGACACCACTCGGGCCGGGTGCGCCAGGCGCGCCAGGCCGCCGCCCTTCATGGTCTCCAGGTGCTTGCGGAGGGTATTGATCTCGTTGATGGTGGCCCCGGCGCGGAGGAGGGCGTCGGTGAGGGTCTGCATCTCGCCCAGGGTGATCGGCTCGGCCGGCAGGGTCATCAGCGCCGAGCCCCCGCCGGAGATCAGGCAGAGGACCAGGTCGTCTTCCCCCGCCTCCTGGAGGAGGGCCGCGATCTGCCCGGCGCCCTCCAGCCCGGCCTCATCGGGGATGGGGTGGCCGGCCTCGTGGAGGGTCACCCGCTCGGTGGGCAGGGTATAGTCATACTTGACGTTCATCAGGCCGCCGGTGATCCGGTCGCCGAGGACCTCCTCGACGGCCTGGGCCATCGGGGCGCCGGCTTTGCCCCCGCCGACGACGTAGACGTGGCGGAAGGTCGAGAGGTCGTAGCGGCGCTCGGCGATCCAGAGCGCATCGCCCTCCCGCCGCAGATGCTCGGCGACGGCGCCCGCGGGATCCACCGCCCGCAGCGCGGCCTCCATCACCCGTACCACCTGCCGCCGCTGCTCGCCGGTCTTCCCCGGCCGCTCGTACAACGCGCGATCAAACATCCTCACCCCCAAGACGAAACGTCAACGCCAAGACCTCACGCAGAGGCGCAGAGCGGACACGGAGACGCAGAGAAGTCAGGGTGACAGTAAGAACCCGCGCCCTGGATGAGACGGCGGAGCCTACCGGCGCGATGGCCACATGGTTGCTCTCTGCGGCTCTGCGTCCTCCCTCTGCGTCTCTGCGTGCCTCTTCCCAGCCCGCAACGAAAGAGGGGCGAGGACAAGTTCCTCGCCCCTCATGGAGCACGGATGCGCCTAGGGTCGGCCTAGTTGCCGTCGTCCCGCATGAGCTCTTCGCCCTTGAGATGGCGCTCGAGCCAGGTGTCCAGATCCGACCGGCGGAACCGCCACGTGCGGCCGATCTTGATCGCCGGCACCTTGCCGTCCTGCGCCCAAGAGTAGATCGTCGACTCTTTGAGCTGCAAGTACTCGGCTACCTGCTTGACATTGAGAAGAGCGTCTTGAGACATGTCGTCCCCCCTCTGAGGATGCCGTCCACTCTGTCGCTGAGGGCACAGGACTGCCGCCCCGTGTACCCCGCTTGCTGAAACCGACACGCATCACAATCCCAAGATAATGCGTGGAACACCAACAATCGCCACGTTCGGAGGCAGATGACCGGTCAATGCGCCTACCGAGTGCCAATCATCAGGGCCCTTATGTCGCCATTCTACAACAGAACCGGGCCAAAGTCAATACAGGATAGACCGGTTCACCGGATTTCACTGCAGGGCATGCACCGGCATCGGGTCCAGCCGACCGCGCAGCGACGCGGTAGTATACGCTGCAAGCCGCACGATACCGTGCAGGACGCAGGATACGGTGCAGACTGCACGATGCGGGATGCCCTGGCCTTGAGGGAAAAGCAACACGCCACCATCCGGCATGAGACGATAACGTGTCAAGCAACGCGCCGATACAGAACAAGAAATGGGCGGAACGCAGCACGGCCGTGCTGTGCTCCGCCCATCGAGATGTCGCCCCACGCTGGGGCAATCGTCGCTGCAGCGCAGTCGTCGCTACAGCGCAACCTCTGCGCCCACCACGGCCGACTTGTAGGCCGCCTCGATGATCTGCACCACCAGCGCGCCGTGCTCGGGCTGGATGATCGGCGGCCGGCCCGCGCGGATGGCATCCACCCAGTCGGGGATCAGCGCCTGGTGGCCGCGGGAGGCCACGTCGCCGAGAGGCACATCGTCGTCGCACAGCCCGTCGGCCCCTTCGCTGAAATAGTGCAGCGGCGACTCGGCGCCGAACAGATTGGCGTTCAGCTCCAGCCCGCCCTCGGTGCCAAAGATCTGCAGGTTCTGCCCCTGAGAGCCGTGGGTAGCCCAGGAGGCCTCGATCACCAGCGTGGAGCCGTTCTCAAAGCGCACGAACGCCGTGGTGAGGTCGTCCACGTCGAACCGCGAGCCGGCGCCAAAGTGGTCGGCGCCCCAGGTCCCCAGGCCCTTGGCCAGCGGGCCGAACTTGGCATAGGTGGAGGCCGACACGCTCACCGGCTTGGGATGGCCCATCATCCAGAGGGAGAGGTCCAGCATGTGGCAGCCGATATCCATCATCGCCCCGCCGCCCGCCAGGTCGCGGTTGGTGAACCAGGAGCCATAGCCCGGAATCCCGCTGCGGCGCAGGTACGAGGCCTTCACATAGTACACCTCGCCCAGAGCGCCCGCCTGGATCATGTCGTGGGCCTTGACCGAGGCCGGCTGGNAGCGAACGTGGTGGCCAATGGTCCGCGTGCGATTGGCAGCCTTGGCGGTGGCCAGCATCCGCTCGGCGACGGCCGAGGTCAGGCACATCGGCTTTTCGCAGATCACGTGGGCGCCCGCCTCCAGGGCGTCGCAGGCCATCGCACAGTGCAGGGCGTTGGGGCTGCACACCGAGACGAGATCCGGCTGGACCGTGGCCAGCATGTCCTTATAGTCGGTGAACGCGCCGGGGATGCCGATCTCTGCGGCCACCTTGGCGACACGGTCAGAGTTCACGTCGCAGATGGCGGCGATCTCAACATCCTTGGCCTGCTGGTAGGCGGGGATATGCCCCCGCACGGAGATAAAGCCCGCGCCGATGAGAGCGGCTCGCATGGTGTTGCTCATGGTAGATGGTCCTCCGGAGGATGGGTTTGTTTTCCGCAGCCGGTCGTACTATAGGCCCCGTGAAGTGTAGCGTCAAGATGCTATATGGGCTAGTTCGGCGTCAAGCCCACCCGCACCCGGCGGCTGATCGCCACGGCGTACAGCGCCGTCACCCCGAGGCCTGCCGCCAGCAGCCCCCCCAGCCAGCCCCACGTCGCCTCGCCGAGAACGATCCCCTCCATGGCCCGAAACGCCCAGTACGTCGGCGCCCAGTACAAGAGGAACGCCCGGCTCTCCGGCAGCACCATGGCCCCCACCGGCGCGATGCTGTAGAGCATGAACAGCACCTTGCCGTTGGCGATCCCGCTCATCTGGTTGTTGCTCAGCACGCCGATCAGGAACCCCAGCAGGATCCCCGACAGGCTCGCGATGCCGATCGTCGCGGCGAGCATCCCCCAGTGCACGTCCGTGACGCCGACGATCCACAGCAGGCCGGCCAGGTGCAGGAGTGGCATCGCCACCCCGATCAGGCTCCGCCCGGCGATGAACTCCCCCCGGCGTAGGGGCGTCACGGTGAGCGCCCGCAGGGTGTCGGATTCCTTTTCCTCGATGACGTTGAACCCGATGACAAACCCCGCCATCATCAGCGAGGTCATCGCCAGCATGATAAAGCCATAGGTGGCGATCGGCGAGCGCGCCGCACCGAGATCGCTCTCGGTGACCACCACACTCGGCGCCAGCCCGTGCTCAATGGCCCGCACGATGGACTGGGAGAGCTCCACCGTATCGTGGGACTCGTTTCCCTCTAGTATGACGTACAACCCCCCGCTTTGGTCACGGGCGATGCCGGCGACGTCGTCGCTGGCGGCCACCCGGGCCCTCAGCGCGCCGAGGTCATCGAAACGCGACACAGCGCCATAGGCGCGGAACGCCTCGGCCACGTGATCATCGATTCCCGGCCCCAGGGCAAAGGAGAGCGACGCGGCGCCGATGCTCGGCAGGAAAAAGCGCAGCCCGAGCCCCAACAGGAGGGGCGCCACCATCAAGTAGATGAGCAGGCGGTCGCGCACGCTGGAGAGGAGATCGCGCCGCGCAACCGACAGGATGCGACGAATGTTCATGGGGTTCTCCTATTCGTGGGCCAGGCGCGCCCGATAGACGAGCACCGCCGCGACGAACGCCGCCGCCGCCCAGGCCGCTAGGATGGCGTACGTCGCCGCCGGCGCCCCACCGCCGAAGACCGTGCTCCGCAGCCCAAAGAGCAGCGGATAGGTGGGCAGCGCCCGGATGTACGCCGGCGAAAACGACGGCATCAGGTACGACAGCATGGGCAGCGTCAGCGGCAGGGTGAGCGCCAGCATCCACACGGAAAAGCCCGTGATGCTATCGAAAAAGGAGGCCACCGCCAGCCCCAGGGAGGCCCCGAACGCCCCACCCAGCGCCACCAGCGCCAGCGTGCCGGCATAGTTGGCCCGGGCCCCCACCACGGCCGGCGTCAGGAGCGCCGTGAGGAGCAGCCCCAGGCCCACCATCACGGTGACCTTGGAGGCCAGTAGCTCCACGATGCCCCCGGGAGAGACCCGGTACGCCCTGAACGTGCCCTCGGACTTTTCGATGAACACCAGCGCGGCGATCAGGAACAGCCCCACCAGCGACGCCTCGGAAAGGAGAAAGAGGGGCAGGAGCGACTCGTTGAACGGCACCGGCTCTTCCGGCGCGGCGTCCAGCACGTCCACCCGCACCGGCTGCTCGAACGAGGGGCTCAGGCGCTCCTCGATGGAGAGGCGCAGGAGGTTGCGCACCGCCGGCGCCTCGTGCCCCTGAAAGATCGTCTCCACCTCGGGCCGGCTCCCCGGGTCCGCCGGATCCGCCGCGCCGAGCAGGCTGTTGGCGTCCTCGGCCATGGCGGCGACGACCTCCTCGCGCGAGGCTAGGACCCGGACGTTGCCCTCCATCTCGGGCGCCTCAGGATCGACGTCGTCCAGCAGCGGCGCCCAGGCGGGATCCAGGCCCGACGGCATCGCCAGGTAGAGGTTAGGTTCCACCGAGGTTTCGGCCGGCACCGCAAAACGCATGATCAGGGCATAGACCAGCGCCAGGAACAGGATGACGACCACGAGATAGTTGCGATAGGCGACCAGCGCCTCTTTGCGCACCAACCAGACGAATCGCCTGATCATCACGCCAGCTCCCGGCCGGTGACCCGGATGAAAATGTCCTCCAGGCTGGCCTCCTGGGAGTGGATCGTCTCCACCTGGCGGTTCATGATCAACGCGTTCAGCCGGCGGGCGTTCTCCTCGTCTACCAGCGAGAGGACCTCGCGCACTACCGACCCGTCGGTGCGGTACTCGACCTCGGCCAGCTGCTGGCCGTAGGCCAGCTTGAGCGCCCGGGGCGAATCCATGGCCGCGATGCGACCCTCATTGATGAACGCCACCCGATCGCAGAGGGTATCGGCCACGTGCATGTCGTGGGTGGTCAGAAACACCGTGACACCTCCCTGGCGGATCTCCCGGATCAGGTTCACGATGTGCCGGGACGATGCGGGATCCAGGCCGGCCACCGGCTCGTCGAGGAACAGGATGCGGGGGCGGTTGATGAGTGCCCGGGCCAGCACGAGGCGCTGCTGCATCCCCTTGGAGTAGGTACCGGCGCGCTGCTGGGCGGCGTCCTCGAGCCCCACGGTGCGCAGGAGGCTCATGGGGTCCTCGGTGGGCACGTCAAAGAGGGAGGCAAAGAAAGCCAGGTTCTCATAGCCCGTCAGCCGCATGTAGACGTTTGGCTGCTCGAACGACACGCCGATCAGGTTCCGCATGCGGGCCGGCCGCCGGCGGACGTCCATCCCGGCGATGGTCGCCTCTCCCCGCTGCAGGGGGATCACGCCGGTGAGGATCTTTTGCGTCGTGGACTTGCCGGCCCCGTTGGGCCCCAGGAAGCCGAATATCTCCCCCTCGGCGACGTCAAAGGTCACGCCCCCCACGGCATAGCGCGCATCGTGGGTATAGGAATGGTACAGATCGCGAACGTGAATCACGCTAATCCCTCCTGGAGATGCCATGGGCCAGGATGGCCAGCATCTCGTCGTACAGAGAAACCAGGCTCTCGTCAGTATAGGAGCCGCTCCGCTCACGCACTTGGTCGGCCAGCGCAAAGGTCATGGACATGATCAGCCGGGCTGCAAGGGGCACGTCGATGGCGGGCTCGATCTCGCCGGCGGCGATGCCGCGCTCCAGCATCTCCTCGATGACCCGATATCCCTGGGGAGCGAACTCGCCGAGTATTTCGTCGCGGAGCTCGCCATCGCGCATCAGGCTGTCGGCGATGGCCGACAGGCGCGGATGATCCCGGGCCATCTGCAGGCCGGCGGCCAGAAAGGCGCGCATGGTGCTTAAGAAGCCCCGATCGGCCACGCTGCCGTCGCGCAGGCCAGCGGCGTAGGCCAGCTTCTGTTCCAGCCCCAACTGCAACACGTAGCGATAAAGGTCCTTCTTGTCGGCAAAGTACTGGTACAGGCTGCCCTTGGGGATGCCGGCGCGCTGCACGATGCGGCCCACGCTCGCCCGGTGGTACGCGTGATCGGCAAACTCGTCCACCGCGGCGTCGAGGATCCGCTGGCGCTTGTCCTCGGGGAGATTGTCAAAGGTACTCGTCGGCAACACGCGCTCCTTCCCTATGCGACATACGGATGTGACCGAGCGGTCATATGACCGCTCGGTCACATTATGGGAGATATTGGTGGGCCGTCAACTTGCGCGCGCGAGCGTGCGGGGCGTGGGGAGCCGTGTAGCGCCGGGCGACTCAGCGCGTGGTGGGGCGCCAGGCATGGTCCAGGGACGTCCGGTGCCCCAGGTCGCTGACCCGCACGAGGCCCGTGCCGTCCATCCGCACCACCTGGATGGACGAATCGCCGGCCGCCTCTCCACCCGAGGGCGCCAGGAGCGTGCGCCGAAAGGCCAGGTACAGCCCGTCCGGCGACCAGGCCGGGTCCTCGTCGATGTGCCCCCCATCGGCGCCGGTGAGGATGCGCGCGTCGGTGCCGTCGGCGCGCACGGTGTGGATCGCCCGTGCCCCCTCCGCCGTCAGGCCGCTGTAGGCGATCCACCATCCCGTGGGTGACCAGTCGGGCTCCGAGCCGGCGCAGGCCACCGCCCGCAGCGTCTCGCCGGAAGCGGGGTCGACCATGACCCTGCGGACCTCGGCGCGCTCCGATCCGTAGGCCAGGCTGCCGCCGTCGGGCGACCAGGCCGGCCGCTCGGCGAATGCGCCCTCGGCCACCTGCTGCAGGCCGCTGCCGTCGGGCCGCACGATGTAGAGGGCGGAACCGCTGACAAAGGCGATCCACTCCCGGTGGGGCGACCAGGCCGGCCAGAGGGGATCGCAGCCCGGCGTCTCCACGGTCCGGATCGGTGGGTCCATCCCGGCGATGGCCTGGACCACGTGGATGATCGCCAGGGTGCGCGTCGTGCCCCGCACCTGGACAAAGGCCACCTCATCGCCGGCCGGCGAAAAGGTCGGCCAGGCCTCGACCTCGGGGCTCGCGGTGATCCGAATGCCGTCCGGCTGGACGGCGTCCACGCCCTGGGAGAAATCGAGCAGGTGCAGATCCGACGATAGGGGTACGCCCAGCGGGGTGCGCGAGTACACGAGCCACTGCCCGTCAGGCGACCAGGCCAGGTGCGCGGGATACACGCCCACCTCACCATCCATCGGCTTGGTGAGATGCGTGATCCATCGGCTGCGGCTGGTGAGATAGATCTCGCCGAGCGTGCCGATGGGCTGGTGGGCGAACGCCGAGACGTAGGCGATCTCGGCGACCTCGGGGGGCACCTCGATGAACGGCCAGGTGTCGATCCGCCAGCGGTTGATCAAGGGGACAAAGAGCCGCTGCCCGGGCGATGGCAGCGTCGGCGAGGGTTCCTGCGCCGAGAGGGGCAGGGCCGGCGCCGCGAGGGCCAACGCCACGAGGCCGATAAGGGCCACAAGGGAGAGGAGGCGGGCATAGAGAGACCGCGGCGCCATCGCGTCGACCTCCTGTGTTGCGGGTAGGATACGCCTCACCCCGAGTCTACTCTGCGACCACGGTTCTGCGCAAGCGACACGCGATCGATGCGCCGCTACCGGCGCTCCTGTGCCCTCGGAAGCCGGGGGCGTCAACGCGGGGCATCGGAGTGATACGGACGTAAAGTCGCTCGCGATCTGCCCCCCTCCGACGCTTGGCCGGCCCCGACGCGTGTGCTAGAATCGGCTGCGTCCGGGCCTGGCACTGGCCAACCCTGCGGATTCGCGCTGAAAGAGGTCATCGCGCCATGAACGACACCGCCCCCCTCGACGCCAACGGCGCCATCACCGCGCTCGCGTTTCCCGACGGCCGCCGCGCCGCCATCGAGTACATCATGGCCCACGCCCAAGAGGCCCTGCCGGGGTTGATCGCCGCCCTGGAGGGGGGCGACCCCGCCGCGGCCTGTCGGGCGGCCGAGGCGTTGGCCTCCCTCCCCGAACACACCGCCGACACGATAAGCCCCCTCGGGCGCCAGGCCCTGTATGGCCCGCCGGCGGTGGCCGTCGCAGCGGTGGCCGCCCTGGGCAACCTCCCCGCCAGCCGCGCCTCGGTGATCACCCTAGAGGAGGCGCTGCGTTCGGAGCGGGCGGAGGTGCGCCGGGAGGCCGCCTTGAGCCTGGCCCGCATCGAGGCCCAGTCGGTGCCGGCCCTCTCCCGACGCGCCGGCACGGCACTGACCGGGCTCGAGGCGGACGACGTCGGCGCCGTGTGTCGGGCGGCCCTCGTCCGCCTGGAACCCGCGCCCCGAGCCAGGCTCTTTGCTGCGGCGCTGCAGGCCGATCTCCGCGCGGCGCTGGAGGCCCTCGACGAGGGCACCGCCCGCCGTACCACGGCCGACGACGCCCACGAACTCCTCTTGCGGCCCGATATCCTCCGCGCCCTTACCCGGCGGCTGACGCCGGAGACGGCCGCCATCCTCGCCGCACCGGTGGCCGTCGCGGGCCGGGCGCTCATCGACCGCGCCCCCCACGACGCCGAGATCGGCCACGTCGTCGACGCCGCCGCCCTCGCCCTGTTGGAGGCGCTTTATGTCGTGCGCGAGCCGATCGATCGGGCGCCGCTGCTGGAGGCGCTGGAGACCCTGGGTCCCCGGGCGCAGCGGGTCCTCGCCGGCCGGCTGGCCGACGAGCAGCCCGAGCGGGTTGCCCCCCTGGCCGGGGTGCTGGCGGAACTCGACTGGCGCCCCACCGCCGATCAGGCCGGCGCCCGCTACCTCATCGCCCGAGGTCGCTGGGAAGAGTGCGCGGCCATCGGCAAGGAGGCAACCGGCCCGCTGATCGAGGCGTTCCTCGAGAGCCACGCCGAGCAGCGGGAGCAGGCCGCCCAGGCGCTGGACCGGATCGGCTGGCGCCCCACCGAGGAGCGCCTGCAGGCTCCCTACCTCGTGGCGCTCCGCCGCTGGGAGGCGCTGGATCGGCTGGACGGCGCGCTGGCTCCCCACCTGGCCGAGGAGATGGCCCACGAACGGGCCGAGGCCCGTCGCCGCCGGATCCCGGGCTATCGCCTGGCCGTGCGCCTGGGCTTGGCCGAATCGCTGGCCCGGCTCGGTGGGCCCGATGCCCACGAGCCCCTGGCGGCGGCCCTGGCCGAGGACCCCGCCGCGGCGGTGCGATCGGCCGCGCTCCGCTGCCTGCGGCGCGACGGAGCGCTGGACGAGGACGCACTTGTCCGCCGCCTGGAAGCCGAGTACGCCGCAGCGGCCGCCCTGACCGAGGGCGCCGAGCCGAGCGAGGCGGCTCGCTCCGAGCAGGAGGCCGCCTCAGGGCTGCGTGCGGAGCTGATTGAGGCTCTGGCGGCCACCGGCGGCGATCGAGCGCTGGAGGCCCTCCTGCGGGCCCACGCGATGGAGGCCGAGAGCCTGCCGCGGGGGGCGGTCGAGGCGGCGCTGGCGGCGGATCCGACGGCGGGCCGCCTCCCGGCGCCCCCGGATGGAAGCCCGGCGCCGGACGTCGAGGAGCGGAAGGTGATGCCGGCCGTCGGCGCGTGGCGCGGCGTGCAGGTCGAACTGGGCTGGAGGCGCCTCGAGACGGCCGCCGCGCTCCGGCTCGCCAGCCACTACATGGCCCACCAGCCCCCCTGGCGGGTGGCCCGGCTCTACATGCAGGCGCTGGAGACCGCCGGCACCTGTCGCCTGGAGTTGCGGCTGGAGAGCGCCCAGCCGGCCGAGGAGCCGTAGGCGACCGCTAGCCGGGCTTTCCTTTCACCGCAGTTTTCGCCGACGTCAGCGGCTCGCGGGGACGCGCGCCCGCCATGGAAGGCCGCGAATAGCAGCAGGTTAGTTTTCTTCGGCCAGTGCCGCCGGCAGCAACCCCTGCGCGCGGTACTCCTGCAGCTTGCGG
>LSQX01285003.1_pt2 | contig 12246 bp, 11 predicted proteins | sample 654561 | NCBI WGS metagenome assembly LSQX01 (sample SAMN04489861, study PRJNA283612) | anaerobic digester metagenome | isolation source: 4 biogas reactors fed with cattle manure at either 37C or 55C with and... | place: Denmark: Kongens Lyngby | collected 2014 | reverse complement strand
CACCATAATCTCCATGTACTGAACACCCATGGTTACAACTTCAGGGTCCGAGATGTTAAAGAAATCTATAAATTGCTGACTAAATAAAAAGCCTAGAAACGAATAGGACAGCCCCAACACAATAGCTAGCTTCATCGCTGTTTCTGCATACATAGAAGCACCTTTTTCGTCACCTTTACCAAGACTTTGGGCAACATGAACTTCCGCTCCTACGCGACAAAGCATGATAAGGCCTTGGCTTAGCATCATAAAGAAAGTAGCGGTTCCAACAGCTGTAACGGCTCCATAACTAATGCTCCCGACAAATTTCATGTCAAACAGGTTATATGCCATTTGGATAAAGGATGATCCCATGATTGGCAGAGCCAATCGAGTCAATGTCTTCAGAATATTACCCTCTGTTAAGTCAATTTTCTTTTGCATGTTATCTTTATATAACTCCTAGTTCATCTTAATATGACAACTTCACGATAGCTACTGCAATACCTGGTTTGATTAACCAGGATTTTCCTAAGGGTTCATCTTTTATTTACTACTTAAAGTGCAACTCCTAATCCTATTCCTGCTACACCATTCCAGCCTTGAAAATTAGGGGGATAACCCTGAGACAACCCCTTGTTTTTCTAGTTATTTTTCTTTATCAACCACTTGGTTTACTCAAATGACTTAAATAACTTAAAACGGCTTAAACGACTTTTAGTGTCCACTTTTCACAATTCCAAACTTCAGTTGCAATTTGATTGTAAAAATCTGGTTCATGACTCACTAAGAGAATGGTTCCACGATACTCTTGAAGAGCTTTTACAAGTTCTGCCTTGGCATCCACATCTAGATGATTGGTGGGTTCATCTAAAAGCAAAATATTGCTTTCTCGATTCATTAACTTGGCCAATTTTAATTTGGCCCTCTCACCACCGGACAGGACCCTGACCTGACTTTCAATTTGCTTTGTTGTCAAGCCACAACGAGCTAGGGCTGCTCTTACTTCATATTGATTAAACCCTGGGAATTCATCCCAAAAATCCTGAATACAGGTTGCATTGCCTTCCGTTGATCCTTCTTGTTCAAAATAGCCTATTTGCTGATTTTCACCAAGCTCAATTTCCCCTGACAAAGCAGGAATCACCCCTAAAAGACTCTTTAAAAGAGTGGTCTTACCTAGACCATTGGCTCCCATCAGGGCAATTTTCTGTCCTCGCTCCATATAAAGATTCAAGGGGCGAGTCAGGGCTTCATCGTAGCCTATCACCATGTCTTTGGTTTCAAAAACTAACTTCCCCGTCGTCTTGCCTTGTTTAAAAGAGAAGACCGGCTTTGGCTTATCTTTGCTTAATTCAATACGATCCATCTTATCTAATTTCTTTTGTCGAGATTTCGCTAAATTAGCCGTAGCAGCCCGGGCTTTGTTACGCACGACAAAGTCCTCAAGACGAGCAATCTCTTGTTGCTGACGAACGTAGGCCGCTTCCAGCTGCTTGGTCTTGGCTTCATGAGTCTCTTGAAAACTGTGATAATCGCCCACATAGCGGTTTAAGGTTAATTGATCCACATGGTAAATTATGTTAATTACTTTATCCAAGAAATCAATGTCATGAGAAATTAAAATAAAAGCATTTTCATAATTTTGCAAGTAAATGGTGAGCCAGTCGATGTGCTCCTCATCTAAATAGTTGGTTGGCTCATCCAAAAGAAGGATATCTGGTTTCTCTAGTAAGAGCTTAGCTAAAAGAACCTTGGTGCGTTGTCCTCCAGATAATTCATCCACCGGAACATCTAAACCAACGTCCTTTAATCCTAGTCCGCCGGCTACTTCTTCAATCTTGACTTCAATGGTATAAAAGTCATTGTGTTCTAAAAGATCTTGGAGGGTGCCCATTTCATTCATAAGACGTTCCAGCTCTTCGTCACCAGCAGTAGCCATGGCCTCGCCAATCTCTAATATTTCTTTTTCCATATCAAAGAGATAACTAAAAGCTGTTCGTAAGACCTCCCGAATGGTGCTACCCGGCTTTAGTTTGGAGTGCTGATCCAAGTATCCCACACGCACTCGAGAATTCCACTCCACAGTTCCTTCATCAGGCATCAGTTTGCCTGTAATAATATTCATAAACGTCGACTTTCCTTCACCATTGGCTCCGATTAGTCCGATGTGTTCCCCTTTTAAGAGGCGGAAAGATACATCTTCAAAAATCGCTCGGTCTCCAAAACCATGGTTTAAGTTTTTGACGGTAAGTACACTCATAATTGACTCCATTCACTTTGTATATCAGATTTGAAATGATCCATTGATCTTTTCTGCATATCAAAGGGACATCCGGTTCGGGTGTCCCTTTGATAAAGCATACTTATTATATCAGCTTAAGACCAGACATGAAAGAGGCAGGCCCCTTCTAAATTGACTATTTAATCCCACTCAATCCAGCTAGTTCTCTCACAAATAAAGCACTCCTTGAGTCCTTTCTATTCCTTAAAACACCAGTTCCCTTTTAAGTTTTAACATAAAATGTTACTTGCTTTCTGGCTTAAGGATTGTAATCAGCCGATCCAAGGCATAGTTGACCACAGCCTTACGTATCTCATTTCGATCCCCTTGAAAAACTTCGCAATAAACTTTGATCTGACCTCTGTTCCAAATGGCAATGTAGGTTAAACCCAATGGCTTAGTGGCTGTGTCTCCACCGGGGCCAGCAATTCCTGTAGTTGAAACAGCAATATCTGTATGGGATTTCCCTTGAACTCCTACCACCATCTCGCGAGCCGTTTCCTCGGACACAGCTCCATATCCTTCGAGGGTTTTCTTTGAAACACCTAGATCACGAATTTTAGCCTCGTTTGAATAAGTAATATAGCCTTCTTTAAAGGAAGTTGAAATCCCCAGTTTTGAATCTATGATAGCGGAAGCTAACATCCCCCCAGTCAAACTTTCTGCTGTAGAGATGGTCAGTTTCTCCTCAATGAGAAGTCGTGCTGCCATTTCACCTCTTGTTTCAATCATTGTTTTGTCCCTCCCACACAGCCACTGGTGCTGTGTGTAAGCTTAAAGAATCCAGGTGCTTGGTTCCACCAATTTCATCCACTTGATAAATCGGAGCTTTAATATCTGAAACCCTTACCTTGGTTATACTCGTTTGGCGCAAGACAGGTTGACTGATTATTTCATTGAAGGATTTTCCTGTCAAATGGTGAAGAATCGCCTTTAATGTCATTCCGTGGGTTACCACCAAAACTCGTTTGCCTTGGGCAAGTTTAAGGATTTCTGTCAACCCTTGGCCTGCGCGCTGGATCATAGCCTGAAAACTTTCTCCCCCCCTTGGTTTATAGCGCAAGGGATCGTTCCAAAACAAGTGATACTGTTCCGCTTCACTGTTCTTTAATTCATTTAGTTTTTGCCCTTCCCACTCACCTAGTGACAGTTCTTTTAATGAATCCAATATAATAATCGGAATCCTTCGACTGCCACAGGCTGCCTTAGCTGTTTCTCGAGCTCGCCTAAGAGGACTGGAAATAATCAAGTCAATGTTCTCCTCATCAATAACTTGACCCAAATTATTGGCCTGCCGGTAACCTCGTTCTGTGAGCTCTGAATTTTGTTGTCCTTGAAAGCGCCCTTCCAAATTCCACTTTGTTTCGCCATGTCGCGTTATATATAAAAAAGTCATCCTCTTGCTCTCCAATACTATTGATTCAAATACTACTTGTGCAAATNNACTTATGCAACTATTACTTATGCAAATGTTGCTCATTTAAACAATGCTCTTTTGAATATTCTTCCTTCAAATAACCTTTTCCATCTCCTATTCTACTCCATTAGCTCGCATTTTTTCAAAGAGTATCACTTTAAACGACCTCACTTTAATTAATTTTCAATATATTTACGTTCTAATTCCAATCTGTTTTTAAAAGCAAAAGAACCTTTTGGTTTTCTTTGTTATAATAGGGTTCGGTTTTACAAAATACAAAAGAAAGTTTTGAGGTACTTATATGACAGATACAAAAAAAGGTATTCTTTTTATGATCATAGCATCATCATCCTTTGCTTTTATGGCTGCGATGGTTAAATTATCCGGAGGGCGAATCCCATTGTTTCAGCAAGTTTTTTTCAGAAATCTTGTAATGGTCATCTTCGCCAGCTGGAATTTGAAAAAGAATACGATATCGATTCGAGTGGCTAAAAGCAATCAAAAGGCTTTGTTTTTACGCTGTCTGCTTGGATTTTTAGGCGTTATATGTGTTTTCTATGCCAATAATCATTTGGCTCTAGCCGATGCTAAAATCCTGCAAAAGTTAAATCCATTCTTTGTTATCATAGCAGCGGTCATCTTTTTGGGTGAGCGAATGAGCTTAGCACGGTTATTAACAATTGTTGCTGGCTTTATTGGTGCCATCATCGTCATCAATCCCACGGGGAATATCGATTTGTTCCCATCCCTCGTCGGTGTAGCTGCCGCTCTGTTTGGTGGCTTAGCTTATGTTTTAATCCGTCGCTTGTCTGGACGAGTCGATGGAATGGTCATCATCTTCTGGTTTAGTGTGTTTTCCATCATCGCCACCATACCGCTTATGGCTTTAAACCTTGTCATGCCCACCCCACGTGAGTTCTTTTATTTATTGATGATCGGTGTTTTTGCTGCCATGGGGCAATATTTCATCACTAAATCTTACCTCACCGCCGAAGCTTCCAAGGTCACTTTATACGATTATAGCGGTGTTATTCTCTCACCCATCCTCGGTTTTTTAATCTTCTCTGAAGAGCTTAAGTTAACCACAGCTATCGGTACAGTTATCATCCTGATCAGCGGAGTTATTGCAGCTCGTCTCAAAGATAATAAAAAACTATAATTAGCAAAGAGATACCATTCTAGTCAATGGAATGATCTTGAATGTCCACCAGGATTAAAGAACATTCATCCCCTATCTGTCTAATTTTAAAGATAGTTTGGTGGTTTCAATAGAGTTAAATGCCAAAGGCAAGTGCATATCAGCACTTGCCTTTGGCATTCAATAACTAAACTTTATTGTAAATCATGTTCTTAAAAACATTTTTTACTTCAATTCATTTATTTGCTCCATTTAGTTAGGTTCTCTTTTGCTTTTATGTTTTTTTATTCGTTTGATTTTATCGGTTTACTCTCTCGGCTTACACTCTCGGTTTACTCTCTCTGTTTACTCTCTCTGTTTACTCTCTCGGATTACTCTCATTGTCTATTGGCACTTATTTTATTATTGCTTCCCTTGCGAGATTTTAGCTGTTTTCTCCCAATTAACAATGGCTAAGGCGACAGCTCCTTTCACACCAGTATCCTGGGATAGACCGGTGGGTAGAATTTTAACTGAATCATACATGAAATCAAAACAGTGCTGTTTCGCGGATGCTCGCACTGCTTGAAACATATCATCGCCAATCCGTGACACACCGCCACCAATGGCAATTACTTCGGGATCAAAGATTAAAATCATATTAGCCACAGCAATGCCTAAATAATGCCAAGCTTTGGTTAGGATCTCGATACTAAGTTCGTCCCCTTCTTTATAAGCTTGATACACTTCATAACTTGTAATGGTCTCATGCTTTGTGAGACTCGATTTCCTCCCCTTTGCGATGGCTTCCATAGCTCGCTTGGAAATCGATGTGCCGGAGCACAGGGCCTCCACATCACCGTAGTTGCCACAATTACATTGGTGAGGTGAGGAAGGTTCGATAATCATATGACCAATCTCTAGGGCATTGGCTGTGGAACCATGATAAGGCTCATTGTTTAAAACAGCACCGCCTCCTACTCCAGTAGATACAGTGATATATAAAACATTCTCATAGCCTTTCCCAGCACCAAACATCCACTCACCAATTGCTGCTACATTTCCATCATTATCCAAGTAAGCAGGAACTTTAAAGCACTCTTCTAAAGGCTTCGTTAATGAAAAGTTTTTAAAAGGTAAATTAGGGGTTGTAATAATAGCACCGGTCTCTGAATTAATGGGTCCTGGCGAGCCGATACCAATAGCGCCCACCTCTTCAATTAAAAGTCCAGAGGCTTCCATGACCATCTTCACGGATTGGATGATTCGTTTCATGACCTCTTCTTCACCTTCCTTAGCTCCCGTTGCCAAGGTGGTTTTTTCTATCAATTCACCGGTGAAATCTGCAATGGCGGTAGTAATCTTAGTTCCTCCCAGATCGATCCCTATCACATATTTTTTTTGAAATGTATCCATCCTTCCCTTCTCCCTACTAAATTATTGGTCTCATTATAACATAGAGCTTAAGTTCCTTCTCATGGCATCCTTGGTTGCACAGGTGCCCTTTTATTAAAGTAAGGAGACCCTGGCTAAGCAGAATCTCCTTACTTTTATTTGCGGTCAGGCCAGTCTATTTGTTTTCTTTGGCTTCCCGAAGCGCTTTTGTTTTCTCAATAATTCTTGGTACTTCTAAGGCTGGAACTTCATCATAGCGAACGAATTCACTACGGAACTCCCCTCTGGCTTGAGTCATGGATTTTAAATCAGAGGAGTAGCGCTGAACTTCCGACATGGGAACTTCTGCAATAACCTTCTGCATCCCCTCTTCCTGCTCCATACCTAGAACACGGCCTCTTTTTTTGTTAATATCGCCCATTACATCGCCCATATAATCATCGGGAACGATAATTTCCATCTTCATAATAGGTTCAAGCAAAATCGGATTTGCTTCTTCCATTCCTTTCTTAAAGGCCATGGATGCTGCCATTTTAAAGGCCATCTCTGAGGAGTCTACCGCATGGGAAGAACCATCATAAAGGGTTGCTCTTAGCTTAATTACAGGGAATCCAGCTAAAACCCCCACACTAATCGCTTCACGCAAACCTTTTTCAACGGCTGGTATATAGTTTCGAGGAACTGCTCCACCAACAACTTCATCAACAAAATCTAATTCTTCTTCTCCATCAGGGCGCTGTTCAAAACGAATTTTTACATCGCCATACTGTCCATGTCCACCGGATTGTTTCTTATATTTACCTTGAACGTCTGATTTACCTTTAATCGTTTCCCGATAAGGTAGGGCTGGATCCGATAATTCCACATCGGCCCCAAATTTTTCTTTCAACTTAGAAGCCAACACTTCAAGGTGGGTTTCACCTAAGCCGGACATAATTACTTCTGCCGTCTCTGGGCTTCGCTCCACTGTAAAGGTTGGATCTTCTTCAAGAAGCCGGGTTAATCCGGAAGAAATCTTATCTTCATCCCCTTTTGATTTTGGCAATACAGCATAACTCATAACAGGTTTCGGGAAGTTCATGGCGTCATAGCGAACTTTGAAAGATGTGTCACACAGAGTGTCACCAGTCTTTGTTACGTTTAGCTTTGCTACAGCACCAATATCACCGGCATTGACTCGCTCTGCAGTTTCTTGGTTTTTACCTCTTAGGTAAAAGAAATTAGTCAGTTTTTCATTCTTGTCCCGATTGGGATTATAGACATTCATTTCACCTTCTGCTGTTCCGGTGATGGTTCTAAATAAAGAAATTTTACCAACAAAGGGGTCTGCAATCGTCTTGAAAACAATGGCGGAGAAGGGTTTGTTGGGTGTTAACTTAACAAAGATTTCCTCATCAGTTTTTAAATCAACTGCTTTTTGCGGGATCGCATACTCTGGTGATGGAAAGCCTTCAATGATATCTTCTAAAAGAGTCGTTAGTCCAACTTGTTCTGCAGCCGATCCACACATAACTGGGGCAATTTCACCAGCTACACAGCCTTTAATGAGTGCATTGTATACTTCGTCTTTGCTTAGCTTTTCCCCTTCAAAATACTTTTCTAATAAAGCTTCATCGGTCTGAGCAACGGATTCCATGAGAAGATCATGGAGCTCATCGACTCGAGCTTTATATTCTTCTGGAATTTCTCTTTCTTCCATATTGCCGGTGGCTTTATCTGTAAATCTGGCCCGTCGAGATACGATGTTAATAATACCCTCTAGATTTGATTCCTTACCCAGTGGATACTGTACGGCAACGATCGACATCCCAAATTTTTCTTTCAAAGAATCAAAAACTTTATCAAAGTCCGCATTTTCGCGGTCCATTTTGTTAATATAAAACGCTCTTGGAAGTTTAATCTTTTCAGTATAATTCCAGGCTTTTTCGGTACCAACTTCGATACCTGATGTAGCGGACAAAACGATCATTGCGATGTCCACCGCTCGCATTCCCTGAATTGTTTCTCCGACAAAATCAAAATATCCTGGCAGGTCAACTAAGTTGATCTTATAGCCATCATAATATACGGGTGCCACAGAGGCCTGTAAGGAAATCTGGCGTTTCTTTTCTTCTGGATCAAAGTCGGAAACTGTATTCCCATCTTCAATTCGTCCCATTCTGTCAGTTGCACCTGAAAAATTTAAAAGTGCTTCCATCAGGGTGGTTTTACCAGACCCACTGTGGCCGATAAGGCCCACGTTTCTTAACTTGTCGATTGTGTAGTCCATTGCTTTCATAACCGTCTTCCTCCTGTTAGTCTATTAATAGATTTATTAGTTCTTTTGAGAATTCTTCAAAGAATAGGTCTATTAAATCTTTAGTTACTTTGAATTATAATGCACCTACCTGAAATTGTAAACGATTTTTCACCAGTCAAAGCATTTCACTTTCTGTGAGAGTTTCAAAATAAATAAATTTATTAGCCTTCTTATGGGCTATCTTTGAACCATAAGCCTTCTTTGTGATAAGATAAACACAAGAAAGAGAGGAATAAATGATAGCAAAAACAACAAAAGAAATTAATGGCCTAATAGAAATTGGACGAGTTGTCGCCTTGGTCCGAGATACCTTGGCTCAAGCCGTGCGTCCTGGAATTACTACCTTGGAATTAGATAAAATGGCAAAAGATTTATTAGATCAAGAAGGGGCCCTATCGGCACCTAAATCCAGCTATGACTTTCCCGGTTATACCTGTATCTCAGTAAATGAGGTTGCCTGCCACGGCATCCCTGTAAATATCCCTTTAAAAGCCGGTGACTGGGTTAACATAGATGTCTCAGCTAGTAAAAACGGCTTTTTCGCTGACACGGGAATGACCGTGATTGCTGGAGATATGGATTTAAAACAGGAAGATATGCTCAGGGTTTCAAGAGAAGCTTTGAAGGCCGGAATTAATGCCGCCAAGCCTGGAAAATCCACAGCTGCAATTGGCAAAGCCATCTTTAAAACTGCTGTGACTAATAACTACACCGTATTGAGAAACTTAACAGGCCATGGTATCGGAACAAGTCTTCACGAAGATCCCCATTATATTTTTAATTACCATGAACGAAGAGAATCCTCCCTGCTTCACGAGGGGCAGGTAGTCGCCATTGAGACCTTTATCAGTGATGGGGATGAATGGGTCGTGGATAATCCCGATGGAGCTTGGCCCATGGTCACTGAAAATCATAGCCAAGTAGTTCAGTTCGAGCATACGGTAATTGTGTCTAAATCTGGTAATCGGATCGTAACTGCAAGTGACTATTTCCATTTTTAACCTGCTGCCAGGGGACAAATTAATCTACTCCATAGTTTAACTAGTTTTAGCACTCCAGCCACCCATCCATCAAAAATCAAAGTATGAAGAATTGAGGATTCAAATGAAAAAAACTGAAAAAATAACCAAACCTGTTTATCAACAGATTGCCATCGATATTGCCTCCCGTATTGCCAATGGTGAATTCCCAGAAGGCAGCAGAATCTCCGGCCGGTCGACTTTAGCCGGTCAGTATAATGTATCGCCAGAAACCATCCGGCGTTCTGTTTCTTTACTGGAAGATATGAAAATTGTTTCTGTTACTCACGGCTCCGGCATATTAGTAGAATCTATGGATCTTTCCATGAACTTTATTAATCAATTCAAGCAAGTTGACTCCATCTCTGGAATCAAGCAGGCCATCAATGAAATTTTAGAGCAGCGGGAAGAGCTGGATAAAAAACTTAAAGAATCCTTAGACCGCGTCTTAGACTATACGGTGCGCTTTAAAACTTCAAATCCCTTTGCTCCTCTGGAAGTGGAGATTCCTGAGCAATCCCACCTTGTAGGCAAAGCGATTGGAGAAATTAACTTTTGGCAAAACACTGGTGCAACCATTATTGCCATTAAAAGAAAAGATGAGTTGATCTTATCTCCTGGGCCATATATGATTTTTGAAGATAAAGACACCTTTGTCATGGTCGGTGATGAAGATTCCTATGATCGAGTTCGCCACTATATTTATGACTTTGTTGACTTGACACAAAATAGGTAGCTGTTAAAGCAGGGAATACACCTAAAAAGTACTTAAAAAGACTTTAGTCAACAAGATAAAGTGGTTGAAGAAAACCCCTCATTATAAAAAGGTCAGTTTTGCTTATTCAAAACTGACCTTTTTTTAATATTTATTATTTACTTTTCATATTAACTTTATATGATCTGAATGTTTAAGACGCTAGCTCTATCACAGTCTAGGCTGCTCATCTAAAGACCCAAGATTATAACTTCCGATCTGGAAGATCGCGAAGATGTTCCAGCTTCTCTCGTTCCTGCTGGATACGAATTTGGTGAATTTGCTTCTTTTTATCCTCATGGGTTGTCTTAATTTCCCAGTGAATGACGAAGGAAAGAACGACCCTAATCAATACAATCGCACCGAGGATTGTTAGCTCTTCCAAGGTTCTTACCGTAATTGTCTTAAGAATCTCCGCTCCCATCTTAAACTCTAAAGCCAAGGCCAAGGATTGAGCAAGAATTAATTTAGTATCCTCACTACCGAAGTTCAATTTAGACTGAATTAGATCTCGAATTGCCTTGATGCTCCCTACTGCAATCAACAACACACCGACAAACTCCAATATGAGAATCAGAATATCAATTAGCTCCGTTAAAAGTACATGTAAAAAGTCCAATGTTTAGTTCCCCCCTATATAAGTTGTACACAATCTTTATTTTAGCATATTAAAGAAAACAATAGTCCTTAAATTATGAGTTCCATCAAATCAAAATCAGACCATTTGATTTCTATAATATGCTAAGTTTGCTTATGGGATTAAATAATTAGTTTACCGTTTTAAATAATCGAGTCGTATGTCCTCTGGAACTAAGTTGCCACCGGTTGCCCAAGCAATATGTATACTATTGTCCATGTGTTTGGTTAGGCCTTGATTTTCAACAAACTGTCGCCCCTCTTCATACTGAAGAAGTTGAATGGGTCCCTCAAAGGCCGATGCAGCACTGGGTTCAATAAAAATTTCCTCTGTCTTATTTAAGCCTTGCAAATAATGATAAAGCTTTTCATCGTGAAGGGTAAATACTCCGCTTAACATCTTTTTCATGACTAAGCCTACAAATTTTGATGGTCTAGCCACAGCCAGTCCGTCGGCTTCAGTCAAACCAGATAATCCGACATCTTGCACACTAATCTCATGATTCAACCCAGATGCCATTCCTACAAGCATGCAGGGCGTCTCTACCGGCTCAATAAAGAAGATGTGGACATTTGGTCCGAACACTGTCTTAAGGCCGTAGGCGATGCCACCAGGTGCACCACCAACGCCACAAGGAATGTATACAAATAGAGGATGCTCATCATCTATCACGATATTTTTCTCATCCAACTGACGTGCTAAACGGCGTGCCGCCACGGCATATCCATAAAAAAGAGTCTTTGAATTTTCATCATCAACAAAATAACTTTTCGAGTCGTCTTCAGAAAGTCTGCGTCCCTCAGCTACGGCCTTTTCATAGTCTCCCTCATACTCCTTGACCACTGCGCCATGGCGTCGCAAGAGTTCTTTTTTCCATTCTCGAGCATCATTGGACATATGGACTGTCACCTGATAACCCAAGCTCGCACTAATAATTCCAATACTGAGTCCTAAATTCCCTGTGGAACCTACGTGGATTGAGTAATTGGAAAAGAACTTACGACTCTCCTCCTTAGCCAATTTTGCATAAGATTCTCCAGGTTCTATCAAACCGTGCTCCAGAGCTAAATCCTCTGAGTGCTTTAAAATTTCATAAATGCCCCCACGTGCCTTAACAGATCCAGCGATGGGAAGATTACTATCCATTTTTAAAAACAAACGTCCCTTAAAGCTATCTCTTTCAGCTTTCAACCAAGCCAACATGACTGGAACTTCAGTTAAGGGTGATTCAATCAAACCTTGATTTGACTCGGTTTCGGGAAAAGCTCTTTGAATGTAGTCGGCAAATCGCGCAAGACGCTCTTCTGCATCATCAATACCCTGAACCGACAACCCTTCGATGTTA
>LSQX01304709.1_pt1 | contig 12248 bp, 10 predicted proteins | sample 654561 | NCBI WGS metagenome assembly LSQX01 (sample SAMN04489861, study PRJNA283612) | anaerobic digester metagenome | isolation source: 4 biogas reactors fed with cattle manure at either 37C or 55C with and... | place: Denmark: Kongens Lyngby | collected 2014 | reverse complement strand
ATCTTCGATAGCCCAGTAACCAATACCTTCGGGCGATTCAACTCCTTCGCAATCAAATGCAAATACCTTAGTACTTTCTATGGCATCATCATCATAAACATAGGACATATCATACTCATACCCACTGTCATATATATGACTAGTGAGTAGTTTAACCATGATATCTTGTTTTATGCAAAGTTTAAAACTTTCCTCAAAATCGGGTACATTCAATACCACAGCCTGAAGCCTTGCATTAATGGGTTCGATGAAATAAACAACCTTATATATCCGGTTGATAATGTCCATTGATACTCCTCCACCTGATATTGCGGTTATAGTTAAAGAGTAACCAGAACACCACCTACAGGCATCGGCATTCTCACTCATCAGACTATCATAAAGAACCTCATTATCCTTAAATAACCCATCATCATAGGAATTAGGAATATCCAACCCTGTTTCACTTTCATTTGGGTCAAATTCTATTATCTCTACATTATAACCAAATAAATTTAGGAAAAGTGTATACGCCAAAAGAGTACCCTTTATTTTATAAATAGGTACTATATATTGAAGTAGTTTCCTGTAATCCTCATTGTAAAAAACACCTGGAGGATTACCTAATACGTCCGATAAGTGAACAATTAAATCCTCTCTAACCTTTAAAGCCTCAATATTGTTTAGGAAATAATCACCACTTTCTTCCTCAAGGTAATTTAAAACACCTTCATCAACCTCGGTACCAATAGCCTTGATATAGCGTTCGAGTAAACCTTTTCCTTCCGAGTCCTTATAAGTATCAAATTCCTTATAAAAACCTGGAAACAAATCCCATAAAAAATCTCTTATACTCATTGGGTTATGGTTTCGGTTATGTTAAGGACCAGGTTTTCCAATTTTAAAACCGGAATTGAATAATCATTAATAACGATATCCTGATTATTTGGAAATACTCTAAACTCCCAAATACTACCTTGGATATAATTGGAAGAGTTTATGGTCAATTTGAAAAACTCATTACTGTATTGAACTCCAACGGTTAGGTTGGATTCTATAGCTCCTCCGAAGTGTAGTTGAAATTGGTTGCCAGATACGTAAACAATACGATAATCCCTTTGATGACTGATTGAAACAATTTCCAACGTGGCTAGCAACAGGTCATTATGCCCATCCGGAAAGAAGAATGGTTTTAATGCAAGTTTTTTAATATTGAGATAGTCCACTGTGGTTTGGTTATCAACCAATGCATATATATCAGATTTTCTTAGTGACCTGTTTATGGATGATTTTTCATGTCCATATTCCTTTAGTAAAACTGCTTCTACCTGTTCTCTAATACTGCTTTCTCCCATTCTAAACTTACCCACAATATCCAACTCCAATAGGATATCAGCTTCTCCTGCAGCCTTAGCTTCCACAAAGGTTGTTACCATTCTGTAGTTTTCAAACCAACCAGTAACGCTGTCCAATAAAGGAATCTGTGCAACTCCACCACCCATAGGAGCCACATACACATAAACAAATTTACCACAATCAAATTTTACATAGGCAGTATTAACTCCTGGGTGAAGTTTTGCAACATCTACGTAGTCCTGCCTTGTAACGGCCCTCTCCAGTGTTCTTAAACTTAATGGGATATTACGTCTTAAGGATTCTATTGTTTCATAAAAAGTACCACCAGTAGCAGGGTTGGCATTGTTAACTTCCACTGTATCAACATATTGCCAAACCACTATTGGTGGATTGGTAATTTCATTAGCCACCAAATTACCGCCAGGACCCGAAGTAGATTTATAATAAGTTTCAACTACCCCATTTAATGGAGGTATAGCCCCTCTAATATCATCCCCAAATCTGATATATGCATTACCATCCAACCCGATATCAATAACATAATGAAAATCGGTTTGAATTGATTTCCCAAATGTTGTTACCTGTTGCCACGGTATCCCATTAATCAATAACTCCATACTATTGTGTACATAATTATCTCCCAATAGGTATTCTTGGTTTGGGTCAGTTGAGGGTATAGTGAATGTATTAAATTCGTTTTTATATTGTGAAACTGGGACATTAATAAAATTATTTGGTGGAATGCCAATCACATCCTTGGTTGAATAGAAGTAAAGTCCACCATTGCTTACAAATAAAGTGCCCTTTGGTATGCTTTCATTTTCACCTGTTTGAAGATTATATGGTTCTCCATTTTTTATAAAGGTTACGGTCAAAACCGTAGAAGCTGGGTTAGCAGCTTTAATTCGATAATCAAAAGTTCTGGCATGCCTTACCAGAGAAGTATACCTACGGGCTGTGGTTACAAATGATTCCCTTAATAATTGGTCAATGTAGTAGTTTAATTGTTCAACCATTCCGGAGAACATAGATACAATAATAACCAGAATATTACTTTCACTGAAGTCAGTAATTTCTGGCACACTAGAACGTACCCTATTAAGGATACTGTTTTTTATTTGAAGGTACCCTCTTTGAAGATAGCCTACCCATTTATTTTCTAAGGCCATATCACCTAGTTATTATTTTGTAAAAAGGGATTATAAAAGAATCGGTGGTATTATCCAAAATTACTTTATACTTTAAATGTGCATAAATCTTTTCGTTTTGGACAACCAAATTAACTGCTAGTAGTTTAATACGCTTTTCATACCTAGTTATTGCTTCAATTATAAAAGTTCTAACTAGACTGAGTGTAATTGTATCCAGAGGTTTTTCAATCATTCTTTCCCATTTAGAGCCATACTCTCCTTGAAAATACCTTTGACCATAGTACCATGATAGGATATTAGGGATTGCCAGTCTTATCAGGTCTACACCTTTGGAAACCCTGGCTGAGCCATTGTCCAATTGTATTGGAAAACCAATACCTTTGCCTAAATAGTAATTATCTCTGGCTTCCATATATTCTTGTAATTGTGGGCTTGTTAATGTCTAACCTTGTCATTTTGCAAGGCTTCTTTTGTTGGTATTCTCATTGAACGAGAAACCCAATCAGTTAAAAATGTTTTCAATGAAGCACCACCATCACTAGGGACTGGTAACCAAGTTTTAATAAGGGTTTTAAGGTTGTTGATATCATTCTTAATTTGAGAAATTTCTGAATGCAACTCGTTAACCTTAACTAAGCCTTCATTTTCATTACCGTTTAAATCTATGCCCTCTTCGGTAAGTGTAATATGGTTTTCGTTTAAATCGATAATCTCAACTCCTTCATTGGTTAATTTAACCTGACAACCATTACTGTGTTTTAAATGGATTTCACCTAACCGATTTTTAATCCATAATTCATGACCTTTATCGGTTTTCCATTTAAGGTCACCAGGCTCGGTATGAGGGTTAGTGAGTTTGGTTATCTCGGGGTTTTGGTTTGCATAGCTCCAAGTTGGATATCTGTAATCCCCATATTGAAATTCTACCCAAACCATATCCCCCTTTTTAGGTAGTAGGTGTAAACCTTGTGGAATCCCCTTTGGCCAAGCCCAGTTCCCTGTTTTCTTTAAACCAGAGATATGTGGTACATAAACAAATAACCTATCTTGGTTTAATGGATCTGGAGTATCATTTAACACATAGCCCCGATACATTGAATAATGTCTACCAAAGGATTCTAACCCTTGGTGGATAATCCTTTTAACTAAAGTTTTAATCGGGTTGTTCATAATTCTCTGGTGTAACTCTATCGGATGTTTCTACTTTCTTTATAACACCTGTTGAACCAGTCAATCCAGCTGGTACCGTTTTACGAGGTTCAGGTTTATTTGGAATCTGAGAAGCGGGTATGGCGCCCGATAAAGCATCTTGCCAAGCATTAGCCCATCTTTCATTGTCCCAATAACTCCTCTTAAACTCATCAAAATTAAGGTAACCCCTATTTGTACTAATACCAACCCAATTGGCTTCATGATTAAATACTGCCCCTTGAGGTGTGTAATATATTATTGGAGTTTCTGGGTCACTGGGAACAATTGGAACCACATCTCTTGCAAAAACTTCAGTCTCTCCATTTTTAGACATGGTAATATAATGTCCTTTGGTAATTTTGAACATTACATCATTCTCATTATCCACTTTTTGTAATTCATTTTTAACAATGCTTCTACCAATTGATTGGACACCGGGGATCTTACCTAATTTTAAAGTAGTGGTATAACCATTGTCAGGAGATATGGAATGCTTAATACTTAGTGCATAATACCTTCCAACCAACCTTTTTGCAACACCATCCAAATAAAAGATAAAACCTGTCCTTACATCTGGCCTGCCAATAATAACCGCATCGGCAGTAACCTGTTTAATATTCCTATCACCCCGACGGTTATCAATTTCATTTTGTATTTGTTCGATAGTACCAGGCCTAGAAGCAACTACATCCATTATTTGAGGTGGAAGGTATACTGCAGTTGTTGATCTGCCTGATACAAAATTGCCACTTGCATCTTGGTATTCGTGCCTTGTACCCCAATCGGGTGCAACTATATATCGACGGGTTGGGCCATCAATGAATTGATTAAGGCCTATATCTTTATTTTCTCCGGTTAATTGGTTTTCATTTATTTGAGCCACTGCGCTATCAACAAACCTTTTAACTTCTTCTGGAGTTCTTTCAATTGTAGCTCCCTGACCAGAACCATAATTTAATTCTGTTACTGAAACAATGTCTCCAGAATCATCATCAACAGATACTGCTTGCGAAGAAACCACTGAGGTTGAATAGTAATCTGTTTCAAATGATACTCTTAATAGATCCCCTGAACCACCTCGGTATTTCAGGTTCATAAAGGTTCTTCCATTAAAATTCCTACCTGATTTAATGGGACTCCCTCCACCTTCACCAGTATCTACTATCCTATGGGGTCCTCCTGGTGTTTCATTTAATTCCTTTTGTATGTTTTCCTTTATGGATAAATTAATGTCATTTTTAACAACAGGGTAAATTTTCTCATCAAAAATGGCCTCTATAACCTGGTCCATTAAATCTCGGTTATTTATAACCTCCCTTGGTGAAGTTCTTAAATCCTCAGCCAACCTTCTAACATGAGGCATTACTTCTAGTTCTTCGAGTTTCTCTAACCATTCTGAATAACCTCTTCCCCTATTACCCATTGGTATACCATAAAGGTCTTTGGTCCTTTGTTTCTGACTTCCTATTCGGAGAGAATTTAAACCTGTACCCTTACTTCCGAATTTATCAATCAATTCAAAATCCGTTAATTTACGTTCATCATCATAATATTCTTTATGACCTGGCCTATTCATATATTCCCTTACATCATCGATGGAATAAAAAGCCATGTATTTACCAGGCATATCCGACCTTGTTGCGGATCGACCTTTTATCATAAAAATAGTTAGCTCTTCTCTTACTCTAACGTTACTCCTTAGTTTCTGAAGTTCAAGTGCAATCTTTTCAACCTCAGCCGGAGTTTGAGCATCCTCTAAATCCTTGTTGTCCTCTCTTAATTGTTGCTCTAAAACATCTAAAGGCTCTATCTCATCAGAGTCCTTTGTCATTTCTGTAAAGGAAATGGTGTCTACTAGTTTTAAAGTAAACTTAATTGAATCTGCATAGTCAGCTTTAAAATCTTTTAATACTAGGTGGTAAGCTGGACCGAAACGTGGGCCTTCTTTTGTTAAATACCCGAGTCTTATTCTCAAAGCTGCTCCCCTTGAAAAATATGGGTGATCAATCATTTCAGGATTATCTGTATCGATTATGATATCCGCCTGAACCCCATCCTCGTCATCTTCATCAATATTACATTGAGAAACATAATAACCTGCCTCAGCCATAAACGCCTGAAGAGTTACTGCATAAAGCAATAACTCTCCAGCACTGCTGAATATCCCCACTATTGGGGTACCATAGCCATGAGGGTTTATTTGACTTTGTCCTTCCATTATAAAATTCCTGGGATAATTAACTTTCTTCCTACCTCTATATCAAAGGGGTTTGTGATTTCATTTGAATCAGCGATTATATACCATAGCTTCGAGTTTCCGTAATGTTTAAAGGCAATAGTATCCAACCTTTCTCCATCTATTACCTCATGGACCCTATCCCCATTGGATTCTCTGTAAACATATACTTCTCTCACCAGGTTAAAATCACCCTCATCAAATGAGAAAACTACTGACCTATCGTAAGCGCTCATAATCCTGGAATATTTTCTTCAACACCTTGTTCAATTGGAGCCATTGAACTGATATCAATAAATAAATCATTTCCTAAACCTGTTACCTCTCTGATATCTTCAAATTCTAGGTTGTAAGCAGTAACCCTTTTTAAAATTACATCCTGAATTATTCGTTGTGGTAATAGTCCAAATTTTTCAAATTCAAGGCCATTAATAGCCTTGTCATTTTTTCTCATCCCCCAATCAACCCAATTGGTCATTTCATAACCTGCTGACTCAACTAGGAAAAGTGAATTTTCAAAAAGTTTAGATTCTCCCCAAACCAATTTAACTCTGTGCATTGGTCCATAGCCATCGCCTTTTGACATTGACTCCAACCACCTTGCTCTTCTTAGAGCTTCCTTACGAGTGTAGTCATTTGTAAAAAACCAGTCTATTGAAAATTCAACAGAATCCTCGGAACCACCATAATGATAAAATGGGTTATTACGACCGGTTGATACAAGGGCCACCAATTTACTTTCGGGTTTATAGGATATACTTTTTGGGATCCAAGTTAACTCTATTGAATCGTTATCATCCGAATCAAAATCAATAATGGTTATCCTGGATTTAGGCCTTTGTAAGATTGATATTGGAGAACTATGTTTGTCAACGTATTGTGGTTTATTAAGAGTAATGGTTCTTTCCAATTCCTCTTTTTCACGTTCTCCGGTTAAAACTGGCCTATCTCTACCTACCCTATTTTTGATGAGTTCACCGACTAAAACATTGGCAGCAGTGCCAACAAGGGAACCCAATTGGATAGCCTTTATGGCCCTTCTAATTTCCTCATTCCTGGGAGGATAGTCTTGGTATTCTCTTACTTTAGCCATTATTCACCGAGTGCATTTAAGACCCTCATTTGGTCCTTAGTTAATTTTTCCTCATAAACCCTTTTACCATCAATATTAACATTGAGTGTGGCATTGGTTAGTGCTCTTCTTGTTTCAGGTGATCCTTCCCCTGTTTTAATATAATGGTCAATGCTTTTCTGGTTTGTTATCCTTTCAATGGCTTTAACCACATCAAAAAATTCAGGATCATAACCGGGTCTACGAATTACCTTTGTATCCCTTAATACCTTGGTATTATCATTAACCGCTTCTGTATTTTTATTAAGGAATTTATTAACAAGGGTTAATATGGAGGGCAGGACTATTAGGGCTAATCCCCACGGGCCCATCATAAACCCCAATAATTTACCCAATATCCCACGCCCTGCCATTCCACCTAGTGCTCCAAATAAACCGGCTTTAACTCCCTGGTTAGCACCTAATCCGGCAGCAAGGTTCCTACTGCTTGTTGTATTTGCAATATTAGCCATCCTACCTAAATCGGGTTTAGCCGTTTTAAGGTTTGCAATATACCGGTTTTGAGATATTAACTGACCACCCTTATAATTTTTACCGCCAAATGCCATTGATCTACCGCCAGCAACATAAAGGGCCCCCGAAGCATTCCTTCTCAAATTACCTTGAGTGGACATCATTACTCCGGCATTGCGCATTGTCTTGGCAGCAATCATGTCCTGTAAAAACATAACAGAAACCAAATCCTTTTTAATACCAAGGATTTTGGCCCGCATGACATCGTATACTATGTTCATGGATTTCGTCATATTGTCATGAGAAACCCTATTCGAAACAAAGATCATGGTAAAACCAGCCAGTGCCGATTTAACTGCCCATAATGCGGTTTTAAACATTAATAATGCAGCAGCCCCGCTAAACACCCATTTAGCAATACCTTTAAATATCCCTCCTCCTTCTGATATGAAACTAAGTAACCTTGTTACATACCTTAATCCAATAGTTAGGAACCCAAATAGTGGTGATACTGCTTCTCCAAATTTAATTTTAAAGGTATCCCAAGCCGAAATAAGCATTTGAATACGGCCCTCATGAGTTTCCATCATTTTATTAAGGTTACCAACTGCTATACCTTGAGAATTACTAACCTTATCAATGTTACGCTGTAATGATGCCGGGTCAATTGCAAGGGGCATAGCACCACGTTTACCTCTAATACCAAATAAACCTTCAAAGGCAGCATGTTTATCAATCTGAGGCATTTCATTTAACCTCTTGTTAAACATTTCAAAGATATGAACCATATCTTTAAAATCCCCTTTAGCGGTTTTAAAATCATCTGGAGTAAAGCCTAACATTTCAAGGGCTTTGCCCTGCCGACTAGTACCCATTACACTAACCCCTTTGGTCATATACCTAAGCATGTTACCAAGAGCGGTACCTGACATCGTTGCATCGATACCGAAATTGGCCATTTGCATAAGCATACCGAGGGCAGTTTCCAATGGTATACCCAAAGCATAAAAGTCGGCAGCAGCCATCTTAAGACCGGAACCCAATGAAGCAACCGAGGCTCGTGAACCAAGAGCAGCAGCAGTTAATCGGTCCATGGTATGCATCGCATTCTCAGAAGGTATTTGAAACTGAGACATGGTTGCAATCATTACTTGAGTAATAGTATCTAGCCCCTCCATTGAAGCACCAGCACCAGCAACTACCGCTTTAATATTATTCATGATACTGGCTACATCCATACCAGATTTAGCCATTTGCCTCATCTGCTCTGCGATATCCTTTGAACGAAACATTGTAGTTTCACCCAATCGCAGAGACTCTCTTTGCATTGCATTAAATTCCTCGGTGGTTGCTCGAGTAACAATGGCAGTACCTTTCATCGTATACTCAAATTGAGCAAACGACCTGTACATCTGGCTCATACCTCTTACAACAAAACCTCCGGCTAGAGCCATTGCACCAAAAGTGTTTCGGGCTACCCGGAGGTTCTCAACCATTGTTCGGCGGAACTCATTCTCCATTTGCTTAAGCGACTTTTGCGCTTCAGCAGCAGGACCAGAGAAATTGTTTACAGCATAAATATTAAGGCCAATGCTTACTAAAGCACCACCACCTCTACCAGCTGCACCGCTTAAACCAAGTATCATTTTTCAAAGAGCTTTTTGTCGGCTTTTACCTTTTCGTCGCAAAGGTCGAAGAATCTTTTTCTTCTTGATATCGGGAAATCTTTAAACTCCGAAAAGCCAAAAGAGAGTTTAAACTGGGAAACATAAAAGTAATCCGCTTCTATATTTCCCGTGGAAAGAAAAAATCCGGAATGGCCAACAGAGAAAGATTAAGTGGTTGACCGGTTTTGGGATTTTCAATTTCAGTGATCCCATCAAATTGCTCATCATATGTATTAACATCCTTACGGATCTCAGACATTAGCCTTGGGTTGAAACCTGAAAAGTTTACTACCAATTGCCAAGATGAGCCTTCAAATACTTCCAATCTTCTGGCTTTTAAAGCAGCATTAACGGTTCTCTGTTCAACTGGCAACCCAAGGATATAGTTTTCACTTTCCCCATCCATTGCCTTATACCGAACTTTTCTACCGTCTTGAAGTGTTATTTCTCTTCTTCCATCTTCATCAAATCCGAAGTATGGAGTCATTCTTTTTTCGAAATAATCTGGTTGACCAGGCTCTGGAAACTCTTCTTGGTAATTCCAAAGATACAAAGAGAGATCCTCTTCATAGGGAACTTTTAAACCAGAACCATCTTTCCAATCCCATTCAAATAAAACCACAGGCCCAAGAGAGAAAATCCTTGAGGCAAGCAAAATAAAATATTTATCCTTAAGCTTTACCTTTAGAATTTCCTTCTCAGACATTTTCTCTCTTGTCTTGGCGAATGGAAATGTATTTTTGATAATAAGGCCAGCGATAAAGCGGTTGATAACGGTGGCATCTTGTGCCTCGTTTCCGAATGATGATATTACATCATCATCATTTCCGTTTTGCTCCCTTATAGTTACTATATTACCGGATGGTAATAGCAACTGTGCACACCTTAAATAGATTGGGTGTTTTTCTTCTTTAAGGATAAAGTTGAGCTTAGTGTCCATGTTGTTTTCTTCCATGATTCTCTTTTTTAGTAAAAACGGGGAACATATATAGATATATATAGTCCCCCGCTAGAAAACCCAGAAGCTTAATCAACCCTAAAATTTCTCCACTATGTCAACGGAGAGTTCAATGGATTCAATAGTATTCCCGGATTCGGTCCGACTATTTTGTTGACCATTAATTTTAGTGGGCCAGCAACCGGTCCATCTCCAGGTATTAATGGGAGTATCTCCACCTTCCGCAAACTCCACTACAATAATGGTACGTTTGTATTCATCGGGAATGAGACCACCACCGGCAATTTGATCCTGACACATCATGCGCCAATTCCACATAAAATTATCGGGCCCAGAAGCACGCATGATTTTATTTAGGGTTCCATTACCTACTGCTACCCGTCCAGCAGTTTTTACATCAAAGTTAGTATCACCGTGAGTGTCTTGCTCAACATCTACATCGGGATGAGTAACCTCTTGTACAAGGAAGGGGTCGAGTGAAGGTGCAACTATTTCGATTGAAAAACGAAACAGTTTTCTGGGGTTTTTTACTTTAACAGCCATAGCTTATGAGTTTTGAATTATTCAAGATTAACACCAGCCCTTGTCAGTTCAATGATAAGCTCAAATTCCTGCAACGGATTAATTCTCTTTATTGGAAGCCTTACCTTATACTTACCCATTTGAACATCCACAGGATCGTTAATCTTAAGGCTTTCAATTGAAGTGGCATTTTGATCACCAAGCCAAGCATATTCGAAAATAGCTCGTCCTGAAACCAAACCATCCAAATAAGGTTTAACTGTTTCGTGAATTGTACGGAACAATGGAAGGTCAAGGGGCTTCTCAATAAAGGTCTCTAGTGTTGGCACCAGAGTCCTACCCATATAAAGAATAAGGTTATGGGTACTGATAAACTTAGTGTGAGTATTTTCTCTCTGAGCAGTAAAGTTACCCCAGAACATGTTAATACCATTACGGTTAATGGCCATGTTAATGTGATTACGGTTTAACTGATCAAGTTCATCAAACCTGGCTTTGGTACCATAGTTTACTACTGGTCCAAATACTCCCGATACTTCATTAGAAGGTCCGCTGAAAGAGAACCAGGGTGCTTCGTTTGCAAAGGTATTTACTGCATTGGCAATAAACATTGAAACTTCCGAAATGTTGCGTGAAGCTCCAACTCTTGGGTCAAATACCCTCCAGCCGCCAGAAGTATAGGAGATATAGCGAGAATAGGGGAGTGTTAACCTCTCTGAAATGATATTGTTTGAATCGTCATCAACATCAATACTGGCATAATACCTAAGATCCTGTCGTTTAGCAGCATATGCTTCTCCAGCTGTATGAACTAATGTTGAACCTTCTGCCGGTACTACCAGGAAGAAGCTTTCATCGTAATCATCAAAAGCAGAAAAATCAGAAAGTTCTGCATCCTCTACCAAATCACCATCATCTCCAGCTGCCAAAACAAAATCCTCGGCTTCTGGGGTTCTATTGGTAACCCCTGTAAGATCCGCTATTGAATCCAATTCGATCCATTTGGAGGTTGCAAGGGCTTGGTTCAAGGATAGTTCAGTTGTTTCCAGGTTCTCATAAGATTCCACTAAATCCTCACCGAAATAAACCTCCATATTGAAATCTCCCAATTCGGAATCAGATGGAGCGGTAAAACTCAATGTAATGGAATTATAATCATCACCAGGATATTTACTGTTAATAGTAAATAGTGGTTCTGGTTCAGTTTCACCATTTGTTATGACCTTGGTTGCTACCAAAGCATTTTTCTTAATGGAGTTTACTCGAAGTACGCAACCCCTTTCGAGCATTAGTTTGCAATGAAGAGGGAAATCTGATTCCGCAATCAGGCCTCCGAACAATTGTTCAAACTGGGGCCAGCTATATATTAGCTTGCTTGGATCCAGTACTGGGCCTCTCTTCGTAATACCCTGTGCAAATACAACACCCAATACAATATCGGGTACTGAAAGGGTATTATCAACTACTTTGTAGGTAGCTTTTGGAGCCGGTGTAGACATAGCTTTCGTTTTAGGTTTATAATTTGGTTCTACTAATCTTGTGAATTAACTCTTTGTTAATCCTATGGAGCCGTAACAATTACCTCTTCTTCAATAAAATTACC
>LSQX01185469.1_pt2 | contig 12248 bp, 15 predicted proteins | sample 654561 | NCBI WGS metagenome assembly LSQX01 (sample SAMN04489861, study PRJNA283612) | anaerobic digester metagenome | isolation source: 4 biogas reactors fed with cattle manure at either 37C or 55C with and... | place: Denmark: Kongens Lyngby | collected 2014 | reverse complement strand
CTTCTGTTCATTTTCGCCGGTATGTTCTTCGGACAACCCGTCATCATGGGCGTGTTGTACAAAACCATTAATACGCTTGACTCGATGGTCGCTTACCGAAACGAACGGTTTCGAAATATCGGTTATTTCTCTGCGAAATTCGATGATCTGGCAAATTTCCTTCCTTCTCGAATCGGAGCTGGGCTCATGATTCTGTGCGGAGGGCTCATCAAAATGGACATGAAATCAGCTTGGCGTATCATGTGGCGTGACGCTCGCACACATATAAGCCCGAATTCCGGTTGGCCAGAAGCTGCCGTCGCTGGTCTTCTGGGTGTACGCCTTGGAGGAGACGCGATCTATTTTGGGCAAACCGTGAAAAAAGCTTCTTTGGGGGATGATCTTCGTCCGCCGAAGCCCGATGACATACGTAAGCTTAACCGATTAATTATTGTACTCGAGAGTTTCTTTCTACTACTATCATTGGCGCTGATGAAAGGGTTACGATGAACCGACATGGCGGGATTCGAGAAGAGGGTGTGCTCGACTATAGTGTGAACATCAATCCGCTCGGGATGCCACAATGGATTCCTACGGAGATGGGAAGACTTCTTCTAGAGGCAGATACCTATCCGCCGATTCTTGCAGAGAATGCTGTCGAAGCACTGGCGCTTCATCTGAAGGAACCCAAAGATCGCCTCCTGCTTGGTAATGGCGCGACAGAGCTTCTCTATCTGTTTGCAAGAGCCCAGATACCCGGGCGGGTCTTACTGGTCGAGCCGACCTTTAACGAGTATCGGAGAGCCTTTCAAGTGGCCGGATGGGATGTCCGCCATTTTCTCAGAGAAAAAGATACGTGGGAGCTAGATGTCGACGCTCTGATCTCCCATCTCAGCGAACACTCACCTCGTGTGCTCGTCCTATGTGAGCCCAACAACCCCACGTCCACGATGGTGGAAAAAGAATCGATGGAGAGAATTCAGGGATTTTGCAGAGAGAACAATATCACACTGTTTCTCGATGAGTCTTTCTTGGATTTTACGGGGGTGCCGCTACCTGCGCATCAAGAAGGTGTGGTAAGACTTCGGTCGATGACGAAGTTTTACTCCATCGCCGGGATACGCCTAGGCTACGTGCTTGCGGACAAACAATGCATCCAAGAGATGATTGCATACAAGGAGCCGTGGAGCGTGAATACATTTGCCCAAGGGATTCTCCCCAAACTCCTTGAAGACGAAGACTTTCGAGCAAGATCGTTAAGATATATAAAAGAGCAGAGAGATTATCTATTTAAAGAGCTCAGCGCACTGGGCCTACATGTTCCACCACCAAAAGCGAACTTTTTGTTTTTCCGATGTGAGAGTGAAGGATTCCATCAACAGATGTATGAGCGAGGCTTTTTTCTGAGAAGCTGCGAAGACTTCTATTCTCTTGATAACATGTATTTTCGCATGTGTGTGAGAACGATCGAAGACAACCACTCACTCGTTCAGGCAATGAAAGAGGTACTGTCATGAGTATGCATCTGATACTCGGCGGCGTGCGAAGCGGCAAAAGCAATTACGCACAGAAGTTGGCTGAAAAGAATAAGAAAGTGCTATATGTCGCCACCGCCAACGCGAAGGATGAGGGGATGGTGGAGAGAGTCAAAAGGCATCGAGCTGACCGCCCGAAGGAATGGGAGACACTCGAGGCCTATCGCGACTTTTCCCAACATCAAGATCAGCTCCAAAAGGCAGAGTTTGTCATTGTCGACTGCTTGACGCTTATGATCAGCCGCCTGATGTTTGAAAAAGAAGAGAGAGTGGAACACTTTGTGTGGGAACCGGAAGAACTCCTCGAAGTGGAACACATCGTCTATGCTCAGATAAATGAGTTGCTCGATGCGCTTGGCCATACCCCCTGCGCCCTCGTCTCAAATGAAGTGGGACTTGGTGTCGTCCCGGAGAGCTGGCTAGGAAATATCTTCCGCGATATCGCCGGAAGAGTGCACCAGATGGTGGCAAAACGAGCCGATCGAGTGACGCTGATGGTCGCAGGCATCCCTGTGAACGTAAAGGAGGATTCGTGAAGAGTTTTCTACTGATCGTCTCGTTCTTTACGCGTCTGCCCGTTCCAAGAGTGGAGTGGAGCGAAGAAGAGTATCGAAAAGGCATGATCTTCTTGCCGTTTGTCGGCTTGATATTCGGTGGGATTCTCTACGGCATGTCACTCCTTCTTGCCTATCAGCCTAGGCTGCCAAAAGGGATTATTTTGTATTTTCTCTACTTGGCTCTCACCGGAGGAATGCATTTCGATGGACTTGCCGACAGCATGGATGCGCTTTTTAGCGGCAGAGAGAGGGAAAAACAGTGGCAGATTCTCAAAGACTCGACCTTGGGCGTCTTTGGCGTAATCAGTCTGATCGTCGCGTCACTTTTCTATGTATATCTTTTTGAAGAGCATCAATTGGCGCTTCTACTGATCCCTCTTGCGGGCAGAGTCATTGGAATGTGCGCCTCCTATCGTCAGAGCCACTACCAGAGCGAAGGGATGGGAAGACTGTTCTTTGATGCGTTGAAGCTAATTCACCTGATCGTAGGGCTCTTGCTGATGGTCGGACTTTCCTACTGGCTTTTAGGGCTTCGCTCGCTCGCAGCATTTGGCATTGCTCTGCTACTGAGTTTTGCGATCAGGGACGCCATCAATAAGCAGTGGGGAGGCCTAAGTGGTGACGGTATCGGCATGATTTTCGAGTTTTCTTCCATCGTCTACGGACTCAGTTTGCTTTTGGGAGGTGCCTTTTGCGTGTTGTTTTAATCCGTCACCCTGAGACAGTGGCTTCTTGTTTAGGACAATTTCCACGTAAAGACGAAGGGTACTCCGAGGAAGGCAAGAGACAGTTTCAAGAGCTTACTCGCATAAACCCCACTGGAAAGATTATTACTTCGGATCTTCCGCGATGTCTTCACTTGGCGGAGGCCATAGCCAAGAGATACGATGTCTCTCTGACAATAGAACCGAGAATTCGAGAGATCGACATGGGTGTATTTCAGGGATACACGTTCACACAACTTGAAGAGATGTTTCCGATGGAAGTGGCTACATGGATGCAAGACCCGGACAACTTTACCTATCCCGACGGAGAAAGATATCTGGATTTTCGCCAAAGGGTGCTAGAGTTTGCCGGTGAATTAGCAGAAGGGGCGTATACACTGATCACTCATCACGGTGTCATCCAAGTGCTCCTATCACACTGGGTGGGTGATGACATGTCGGCGATGCCGTTTCCCTGCGCGCAGAGTCAAGTGCTCGAACGCATAGACGGTCACTGGATCTTGACGAAAGAATAGAGAGGAAAAAATGACTAAAACAGCTTTTACTCCAAAACGACTAGCGATCAGCGGACTTTTAGTAGGTATCAGTGTGTTAGGAAGCTACATATCTGTACCTATGCCCGGCCTCGGCTCGACGATCGCCTTTGACTCGCTTCCCGGATTCTTCGGCGCCGTGTTTCTGACGCCGGGGTTAGGAGGTCTCATCGGAGCCATCGGTCACCTGATGACAGCGGTATTGCACGGTTTTCCGCAGGGAATCCCCTCGCACATGCTTGTCATGGTTTGCATGGGTATCGCGTGCGCATCGTTTGGCGCTCTGTACCACAAAAACCGTGTCCTTGCTGTTGTCGTCGGCTACTTGATTAACGGTCCTATCACCTTGTTCTTGGCTTCTTGGGTAGTTTATGTAATGGGCGTCACACCCACATTCATGTTCTTATTCTATCTGCTTTTACTGCCGCTGAGCGTGGCAGCGCTGGCCAATATTCTACTCGCAGCAGGACTCTATGAAGCGATCGGAAAGAGACTAGGATGACCATCGAGCGATTCCGAGATCTGACACTATTTGACGTAGAAGCCACGACATTTTTGTTGGCCTGCGATTCCATCGGCGGCATCGGAGCAAAGGAAGCGGATGTCATAAAGGTCTCCGAAGAAGTCGTCGGATATTTTCTATGCCGCGTTCCTCTGATGGAGCTTCTATCGCAGGGAGTGTCACCAGGTGTCGCAGTATTGACCCTCGCCAATGAGAAAACACCCACAGCAGAAGGAGTCTACAGAGGGGTGGCCATGGCGCTTGAGGAGATCGGCATTGATCCCTCGATGATTTTAAACGGAAGCACAGAAGAAAATATACCAACCATACAGACAGGTACCGGAATTACCTTAATCGGTGCGACAGGAAAGGATTTTGCTTTTTCAACTTCTCCTGCAGGTTCACAAATCTATGCACTGGGAATCCCTAAAGTGGGTGATGCGGTGCTAGAGGACAAGGGAGAGATTGTACCGCTCGCTCTGATTACCGAACTAAAGCAGAATAAAGACATCTTTGAACTCCTGCCGGTAGGGTCAAAAGGATGTATCTATGAAGCCAATGAATTAGCAAGAACTTCGGGACTGCGATTCAAAGAAGCAGATACACTCCCTTCGTGGGCGCACGACTCGGCAGGGCCGGCCTGCGTCGTATTGGCGACCGTTGATCATCCGGATGTCTTAAAAGGCGTAGAGGTTCCCACGACGCTTCTTGGCACCCTTGTTGATGCATAAAGTGGATGTCATGATAAAGGAAGTCAAACTAGAAATCTATGTTCCGGAAGAATTTGTCGCTACGATTCAGCACGCACTCCATGACATCGGTGTCGGCATCGTCGGAAAATATGATCACGTCATGAGCTATCATTGCGTAAAGGGGAGATGGAGACCCTTGGAAGGTAGTAACCCGCACATTGGCAAGGCGGGGGAGATGACAGAGGCCGAAGAGATCAAAATGGAGCTGATCTGCCCAAAAGAAAAGCTTCGCGAGGCGATGGACGTGATTCGAAGAGTGCATCCCTATGAAGAACCCGTATGTCACGTGATTCCGCTTTTGGACCGCTCGTCCTTCTAAGAGAAGGGTGAGCGGTTTTTCTATTCAATGACAAGAGCAAAGCCAAGAGGAACTGCGTCAATCCAGCGATGCGAACGTGGTGTATAATGAGCGTAACAAGCGCAGCAAACGAGTCCTCGAGGACGAGCTGTTCGGGCGTAAGTTGATTAGAAGAAGAGGAGCATCTCAGCTGGAAGAAGAAAAAAGATCCTAGCTTAGAATAAAAGAGAGAGATACAGAAGGTAGGAGGAATCGAAGGTGGCACTTTTTGAGAAAGTAATAAAGAAACTCGAAGAACTGAGCATCCCATATCAACTCGTGGAACATGAGCCGGCATTCACGACGGAACAAGCAGACCGTTTTATTGAAGGTATAGAGGGTGTGCGGACGAAGACCATGTTTTTGACCAATCGCAAAAAAACGGCGTTTTATCTCATCATTATGGATGGCGCCAAACGCCTAAACATGAATCGATTTCAAGAAATCACTTCTGAGAAGCGCGTAAAAATGGCTTCTGAGAGAGATTTGCATGAAAAGATGATGCTGCCACCTGGAACCGTCTCACCGTTTGGGTTGCTAAATAACACGGAAAAGGACATTCACGTTTACTTTGATAAGGACATCATGGGTGAGAAAAGAATGAGTTTTCATCCAAACACCAACGAAAAAACCATTTTTGTCGACACCTCTGATCTGCTGAGATTTATCAGAGATGCCGGTTATGTTGAAAATATAGTTGAGTTGTAAGAGAAATTCTCAGATCTAAGCACTGTGAGTTGTGAAATTTCCGATGTCAAAGAAGCTCAAATGCATGATCGATCATAAGAATCATTGGTGTCTTTTCTCAGCTTTCGGCATCGATCGTCTGGAAAAGATGAATAAGAAGAACATATGGGAACAGATTGTCTGAGAAAGGGATAACTGGTGAAGAAAATGAAGAAAAAACGATGGATTTTGTTTACTGTTGTGTTACTACTAATCTGTTTGATGGGGTGTTCATCTCCAAAAAACACGACTGAGACGGCTGAGCCCGAGACGCCAATTCAGGTCACTGAAACGCCAAGTCAGGACAGTGAAACGCTAAGTGAAGACCTAGTGGAGGAGCCTTCATTATCAGAGGCAGAGCTTCAAGTAGAACAGATCCAAACGAAACTTAAAAAATTTCTTGAGGACGTAGAGATAACGGGAGCCGACGAGATCGTCTATCCGACAGATGATGAAATGATATGGATTCAGGTCTTTGCGAGACCGGACTCTGATCTGGCGGCTAAATTAGATGTGTATGAGCAGGCTGTGATAGAGAATTCTGCACTAAGTGAGCAACAGAAAGAAGAGTGGGATTCGTGGGTTGAAGCCTGTAGGGTCTTCTGTGTCGACATCACACAGAATATATCCAGCCAAAACACATTCCAGCTCGGTACCGAAAATGCATTTATCTTGCTGCAGATCAACAGCGGAGAGGTGGTTGTCGATCGCCTTTCAAAATAGATTAAAATGAAGAGAGGGAGCATTTGCTCCCTCTTTACTTAGAAATACTATTTAACTTCATGCACCCATCCAAAAGGATCTTCCAAGTCTCCAAGCTGAATGCCTGTCAACTGTTCGTACAGTTTCTTCGTAACGGGTCCGACTTCCGTCTCGGAGAAGAAGACGTGTTTGTTTCCGTTGTGGGTGAGCGAGCCGATCGGCGAAATCACTGCAGCGGTTCCGCAGGCCCCGGCTTCTGCGTATTCATCGAGTTTGTCGATATACACATCGGTCTCTTTTGCTTCCATCCCCAAGTGTCTTGCAAGTTCTAACAGAGAGTACTTTGTGATACTTCCGAGAATAGAAGGAGATTCCGGTGTGACAAAGGCACCATCTTTTGTTATGGCGAAAAAGTTGGCGGCACCGACTTCTTCAATTTTTGTGTGGGTCTTTGGGTCGAGATACACGCAGTCTGCAAACCCTTCCTTTGCTGCCAGAGAATGTGGATAGAGACTTGCGGCGTAGTTCCCTCCGACTTTTGCGGCGCCGGTTCCCATAGGAGCTGCTCGGTCGTACTCTGTGGTGACGATGGCAATGGGTGACATACCGCCTTTGAAGTAAGCGCCAACCGGGCTGACAAAGACCACAAAGAGGAATTCAGGAGCCGCTTTCACGCCCAGGTTTGCTCCGACACCGATCATCATCGGACGAATATAAAGAGTACCGCCTGTGCCATAGGGTGGCACGAACTCTTCATTGAATTTGACCGCTTGTTCGACGCCTTTGACAAACAATTCTTCTGGAATCGCAGGCATTAGGATCCGTTCAGCGCTCTGACTCATGCGCCTTGCGTTGTCTTTTGGACGAAATAGAAGAAGTCTTCCATCTTTTGCCCGATAGGCTTTCATGCCTTCAAAACATTGCTGACCATAGTGAAGCGAAGTGGACGATGCATGGACGCTGAGCATGTCGTCTTCTACGATAGCTCCTTCATCCCAACTCCCGTCTTTCCATGTGGCCACAAACATTCCGTTTGTCTTTACATAACCAAATCCCAGATTGTTCCAATCGATATTTTTCGCCATGTCTCAGTCCTTTCTATATGTATTGTATAAAAAGATTATATCATGCTTTTCTACCAGGGAGCGTGAGAACTGAAAGTTTGTATTGACACGTTCAATCACAGTGATATACTTAAAAAAGTAATCTACATCTAAAAGGTAGGATATAGAATGAACATTTCTTCCAGAGGGCGCTATGGCCTGCGCGCGATGTGTGAACTGGCCCGAGGCGGACTCCAGCACAAATTGTCTCTTCGCGAGATCGCCTTGAAACAGAATCTACCCCTTCGATACATGGAACATCTTTTTGCCCAGTTAAAGTCTGCCGGTCTTGTTGACTCCACAAGAGGAGCGCATGGCGGCTACTCATTGGCAAGAGTTCCAGAAGAAATATCTGTCAGAGAGGTGCTTCAGGCGCTCGAAGGTCAACCTTCCACCGGTCAATGTGCGGGACAAAACTGCGAAGAAGAATGTCCGCAGGTTGACGATTGTCCTACAAGACCCCTTTGGGAGCACATGGACTTTGTAACGACGGATCTGATGACACGTGTCAGTCTGGCAGATTTGCTCTCGGGAAATATTCCCGGAGAAGAGGAAAGCGAATGAAACAGATATATATGGACTACTCCGCCACAACTCCTATGAAGCCCGAGGTGCTGAGCGCTATGCAAGAAGCTCTCAAAGAAACCTACGGGAATCCCTCGAGTGTGTATTCTCTCGGCCAAGAAGCGAAGGAGAAAATAGAGGAGGCGAGAGGATATCTGGCGTCTCTGATCGGCGCCAAACCACGAGAGATCTTTTTTACATCTTCAGGCACGGAGGCAGACAACTGGGCGGTGCATATTGCAAAAAAAACGAAGCCCGGAAAGCACATGATCACTTGTGCGATTGAGCACCATGCTGTCCTTCACACGATGGAAGCCGCGCAAAAAGAGGGGTATGAAGTCACCTTCTTGCCGGTGGACCGCTACGGATTTATCGACTTAGAAGAGCTTGAGAGAGAAATAAGGGATGACACCATTCTCATCTCGATTATGTACGTAAACAATGAGATTGGCACCATCATGCCGATAGAAGAAATCGGTGCGATTGCCAAACGAAAGGGCATCCTGTTTCATACTGACGGTGTACAGGCACTTGGCAATGTGCCGCTGGACATGAGTACGTCAACAGTTGATATGATGAGCATGTCTGCACATAAGATCTATGGACCGAAAGGGATAGGAGCTCTCTACATCCGTCAAGGGACGCGAGTGGTGCCCCTTCTTCACGGCGGAGCGCAAGAACGTCGCATGCGTGCAAGCACCGAAAACGTTCCCGGTATCATCGCCTTTGGAGAAGCAGCTAGGCTGGCAGAGGCTCAGCTAGAAGATCACGTCGAGAGACTGACGAAGCTTCGAGATAAGCTAAAAGAAGGTCTGATGCAGATCCCTGATTCGTTTTTTAATGGGCATCCCACCAAAAGACATCCCGGCAATGTCAATATCTGCTTTAAGTATATTGAAGGGGAGAGTATGCTCCTTCTCTTAGATGCTATCGGCGTCTGTGCTTCCAGTGGCTCAGCCTGCACTTCGGGCTCCTTGGATCCCTCACACGTTCTCATGGGTATTGGATTACCTCACGAGATTGCGCATGGCTCTTTGCGATTGACACTGGGTGATTTTACAGTGGAAGAAGATGTGGACTATGTGATCAAACATCTTCCCGGAATTATTGAAAGGCTGCGGGAGATGTCTCCGCTGACACCGCAGAAGTGAGGAAAATATGTACAATAAAAAAGTAATGGATCATTTTATGAATCCAAGAAATGTCGGTGAGATTGAAAACGCTGATGGTGTAGGGGAAGTCGGAAACATCAAGTGCGGCGATATTATGCGCATTTCCCTTCGCATAAAAGACAATGTCATTGACGATATCAAGTTCAAGACGTTTGGCTGTGGCTCGGCAGTGGCATCAAGTTCTATGGCCACAGAAATGATCAAAGGGATGACGATAGAAGATGCTCTGAAGGTCACCAATAAGGATGTGCTAAAAGAGCTCGGAGGTCTTCCCACCATTAAAGTGCACTGCTCTGTGCTTGCTGAGCAGGCACTCAAAGCAGCTATCCTTGATTACGCCAATAAAAATGGCAAACACTACAAAGAACTGGAAGGGTTTTCACCGGATGAGGACCATCCCCATGATGAGCATGAGCTCGAAGTCTAAAGTATTGGTCGGACTTTCCGGCGGCGTAGATAGCGCCGCCGCTGTTCTTATATTACAAAATGAAGGATACACGGTAGAAGGCGTGTATCTTCATTTGCAACAGGATGACCAAAATATTTCTCGGGCAAATGAAATGGCAAAGTGCCTGAACATCCCTTTGCACATTCTGGATCTTCGTGAATATTTTGAAGAAGAGATTATCCGCTATTTTGTCGAAAGTTATCGTAGAGGGGAGACGCCCAATCCCTGTGTCCGATGCAATGAGCGAGTGAAGTTTGGAAAAATGCTCGATTTTGCATTGGAAGAAGGCTTCGACTTCGTGGCGACAGGTCACTATGCCCGCATCGTTCATGAAAAAGACAGCTCAAAAATCTATAAAGCGTCCAATCGCGAAAAAGATCAAAGCTATGTGCTGTATACGCTGAGTGAAAAACAGCGAAAACATATCTTACTCCCTTTAGGTGATATAGAAAGCAAAGGACAGACGAGGCAGATGCTGCTGGCACAACAGATCCCTTTTCATGACAGCGAAGAATCGCAGGAAATCTGTTTTGTTGAAAAAGACTACAGAGATTTTTTGAAAGGCAGAGGATTTGTTCCGGAGACGGGCGAATTCGTCGATGAAGAGGGTAGGATCTTAGGAAAACACAGAGGCATCGGCTACTACACGGTGGGACAGCGTAGGGGATTGGGCATCTCGGCTCCTGAACCGCTATTTGTCAAAGAAATTGTCCCTGAAAAAAAGCAAATTGTAGTAGGTGGGGCGCCATCGCTCATGCAGCTGACAATCTTTGCAAAAGAGATTCATTTTTTCGATGACATTCCTGAAGGTCCAGTAGAAGCAAAAATCCGCTATGCTGCTAAACCGGCGTCGTGCCGTGTGTTTCTAGAGAATAGAGAACACCTTCGCATTGAGTTTGATGAGCCCGTAAGAGCCGCCACACCGGGCCAAAGTGTCGTCTTTTACCGAGGAGACGAACTTTTAGGCGGAGGCATCATCTGCTGAGATGATACGAAGTCTAAAATGAATGAATATGGCGTTTGACTCCCCCCTTAGGGGCGGGTGTATAACATAGGTGGAGGTGGTGACATGTTCATTCATGAGATCAGTAAAAGAGCACACCTTACGAGAAAAGCCATAGAGTACTATATTCAACAAGGCCTTATCGCCCCAGCTGTGATGGAGAATGGCTATAGAAAATTCACGGCATCGGATCTTCAGACTCTAAACAGAATCAGTGCGCTCAGAAAACTGGACATTTCAGTGGAAGACATTCAAAAGGTCCTAAACGATTCGACAAATGAGACGTTACAGCGCGTTCTTCTGAAAAAAGAACTTACTTATCAACGAGACCTCAAAAAGAAAGAGATTCTTGGAAAACTGCTTTCGGGCAATCAATTAGTTGATCTAAAGGAAGAGATCCTAGCCCTTGAACAAAGTAAGACGATCTTGGAGCGTCTGCTAGAGTCTTTTCCAGGATACTATGGTCGCTTTATCACCATGCATTTTGCAAGATTTTTGGATGAGCCGATTCGAACTCCGGAGCAAATAGAAGCCTATCGCACGGTAGTCTCTTTTCTCGATAACCTAGATGAGCTTGAGATTCCAGAAGAACTGACGGAGCTCTTAGAAGAGCACACATCGAATACGGGAATAGAAGACATTGAATCCATGCAGCGCAGTACAGAAGCAGCATATGATCATCCTGAAACGTTTTTGGAAGAAAACCGTGACATGCTTCAATCCTATATTGACTATAAGAAATCCGATGAATATCAGCAATCGTCCGTAGGGAAGCTGATGCAGCTTATGAGAGACTTTCAACGATCGAGCGGATATAATGATGTCTTTCTTCCCGCCATGAAAGTACTCAGTCCAAAGTACTCAGCATATTATGAAAAGATTGAATACGCTAATCAAAAGCTGCTTGAGACATTCCCCGACGTCATCGAAATGTATAAAAACGAGTCCACCATGGACTAAGTGCATGCCTTGATGGCGGTCAAGTTTATCAAAGGGATTGGCTTGAAGGATGTAAAGCTGATCCCTTATGTTTTTTGTTTTTCTTGTCCCACACAACGCCATACTTTACCATGATCATTTTATCTGTTGTTTAAAAACTCTGACCTATTGACGGCTTATGGTATAATTATAATGTATTGTTCGGAACGAAGTCTGAACGCGCAGCGAGGGAGGACGGTGAGAGCTCCCGACTCAGACAAGCCACTCCAATATCAGGACAATGGGATGGCCCCCTTAGCAGCCAAACCTCGAGAGACCCGAAATGGGTAAACAGGGTGGTACCGCGCATCATGGCGTCCCTGAGAGAGGTCTTTTTTTTTGGAGGAAATGAGATGAAAGTCCGAAGTGTTGATGAATTACGCAAACTGTTCTTAGAGTTTTTTGAGTCTAAGGAACATTTGGTGGAGGAGAGCTATAGTCTGATCCCGGAAGATGATCCGAGCATTCTTCTCATTGGAGCGGGCATGGCGCCTCTGAAGAAATACTTTACTGGAGTAAAGACGCCTCCGTCAGTACGCATGGCGACATGCCAAAAATGTGTGCGCGTGGGAGACCTTGAAGAAGTCGGAAAAACCGCCCGCCATCTGACATTTTTTGAGATGCTCGGCAAC
>LSQX01038420.1_pt2 | contig 12248 bp, 13 predicted proteins | sample 654561 | NCBI WGS metagenome assembly LSQX01 (sample SAMN04489861, study PRJNA283612) | anaerobic digester metagenome | isolation source: 4 biogas reactors fed with cattle manure at either 37C or 55C with and... | place: Denmark: Kongens Lyngby | collected 2014 | reverse complement strand
AAGTTGAGGTTGATTGAGGGCCGAGAACGCGCCGTGGTAGAGGTGATTCCTGCCAGCATATGGTTCCCGGTTGTCAATCCGGATAATGTTAGCGAGATAGAAGCTCATGTGCTGGCCTGGACAAAGGAGGTTGAAAGGGGTACTCGCAAAGACAAGTACCTGCGTGCTGAAATACACGCGCCGGGCCTGATTTCACATAGACTGTATGCCCTTGACAATGACAAGATTGACCGCAGAGTGGCCCTGGATGAGCTGTATGAGAATCCGCCGCCCGACGATGAGCAGACAGGCGTAGATAGGCCGCTGTTGATCCACGTGCCAAACCTAGAGCTTGACGACACGGTGTTTGGCCAGGACGACTACTTCGAGGCCGACACTCTATTCCAGGAGCTTGATGTGAGGCTGGCTCAAATCGCCAAGGTGTTAGACAAGCACAGTGACCCGAACATGTATGGACCGCCCTTGATGGAGGAGGACCCGGAGACAGGTGAGCTGGCAGTAAAGGCGGGCGGCAGATACTTCCCCGTGCAGCATGGTGATGTGACGCCCGCATATCTGGTTTGGGATGCCCAGATGGAGGCCAACTTCCGCTATCTGGATCGGATCTTGCAGTCGCTTTACATTGTAACTGACACCAATGCCGCCGCTTTTTCGCTGGCTGAATCCGGGAGCTTCCCAAGCGGAGCGGCGTTGAAGCGGCTCTTGATGAGACCGCTGGCTCGGACAAACAGGAAACGGCTATACTTTGATTCTGCGTTAAAAGAACTAATTAGCCTAGCGGCTGCACTGGAAAGGGCGAACAAGAGAAACGCCCCCGAAGGGCTCATCGTCGAGATTGAATGGAAAGACGGACTACCCGATGACCCGATGGAGCAGGCGCAGATCGAGCAGATCCGTACCGGCGGCAAGGCAACGTCCAGTGTGAGAAGTGCAATCCGCCGGCTAGACGGCGGCACAAACGAGAGCATTGACAACGAACTGTCGCTTATTGCTGAAGACGAGGCCATGGAAGCTGCTCCAGGGGTGTCGCTCGCTTCGGCGCCATTTGCGTTCGGAGAAATCGGAGAGATGGGTGAAGAGTAATGGCCTTTGATCCGGGCTTAGCTGTTGAGCAGCTAATTGCGGTATATCGCAGAGCGTATCTTGATATTTTGGAGACGATTGCGAGGAAAACGGCTAAAGGCAACGTGACGGGCTTTGAGCGGGCGATGCTGGAAGACGTCAACCGCATTCTGCTGGAGCTTGACAATAACGCAGTGAACTGGGCCAACCAGGTGATTCCCCGCGTATACAACACGTTTGCTGAGCTGGTGCTTGAGACCTGGATCAAGGCGGGCTTGCGGCCGCCTCGTATGAGAGCGGGCTTTGCTCAAGTGCACCGGATGGCGGTGCAGGTGCTGGCCGACAACTTCCTGGCCAACATGCGCGATGCTCACAACTTCATCGGGCGTAGGGTCCGGGATGAGTGGCGCAAGGCGAGTCTGGAGGTGGTTACAGAGAAGGTTGCGGCTGGTCAAACGGTGCGAGAAGCCAAAAACCGACTGCAGCACCTTATCGCTGAAATGGGTCTTGGCGCCTTCCGGGATGCCCGGGGCCGGGAGTGGCGGTTGGACGCGTATGCCGAGATGGTCGCTAGAACAACCACCGCGGAAGCGACCAACCTGGGCACGGTGAACCAGCTCCGGGCGCTTGGGCACGATTTGATGCAGATGACCTCCCACGATGGTTCTTGCGAGGTTTGCGCACCTTACCAGGGGCGTATTTACTCGATTAGCGGCAAGTCAAAGGATTATCCGCCGCTTAGCATAGTCCCGGGGATTAGTGATGGATACTGGACGCTTCATCCCCGGTGTAGGCACAGATTTTCGCCATACATTCCTGAGTTGGACAAGAACCGCAGAGCTAATCGTGAGATGAGCAATAGCCCATTCGACGTTGACCCGCGAAGCCAGCGGGAGAGGGAGCGATACGAAAAAGAGCAAGAAGCTAGCCGGCTGCGGCGAGAGAGAAAGAAGCTCGAAGAGAAGCTGGCCATCATGCCGGTTGGCAGTGAACGCGATGAGGTGCGGGAGAAGCTGAGGCAGGTGCGAAGTAGGCAGCGTGAAGTGGGCCGGGAGGTGAGGGAGCTGCAGCTTTAATCACTCCACCACAACACCGCTCACTTTTGGGTCTTTGTAGCGTATTGGCACCTTGCACCTGTAGCCGATATGGTACTTTGGAGCATCGCTGATGCGCTCGGCCCAGTGTTCCCAAGCGTACTTGATGGAGGCAGCATAGCCAAGGCGTACAAGGGTAGGGCGATGCCCGCGGCGGCGCAAAACGGCGATCTGGTAGTTGATTTCGTTGGTGATTGACCCATAGATGGGGCGATTGAAGCCTCGCCTTGTCCAGTGTCGGCGAAGACGGTAGGTATTCATGCCACCATTTTACCACAGCGCAGAAAAATCTGCGCTTTTTTGATGGTGGGTTATTAGTCACGCCCCATACATGCTGACGGCGTAAAACTCGGCATGGAAAACCCGACGGGGTAAAAACGGAGGATTGAGCATGAAAGACTTGCTAAAGCGTTTTGATCTACAATTATTCGCCGATGGCGGCGACCCTGACGCCGGGGATGACGGCGGGAACGAACCGCAGGATCCAGCGGGCGACGATGGGGATCCAAAAGAGACCGAATCAGACGACACTACTCCGAAGCCGGAGGGAAAGACGTTCACCCAGGATGATTTGGACAAGATCATTCAAAAACGCCTGGCTCGTGAACGGAAACAGTGGGAACAGCAGTTGGAGGAAGAGCGCAAAAAGGCCGCCATGTCTGAGGCAGAGCGGCTCAAGGCCGAGAAAGAAGAGGCTGAGAAGAGGGCCCAAGAAGCCATAAGCAAGGCCAACGAGCTGCTACTTAAAGCTGAGGTTAAACAGGTAGCCGTAGAGCTTGGGATTGTGGACCCCGATGCGGCGTATTTGCTGATGGATCGGGAGGACATCGAGGTCAAAGACGGGGCTGTTGCTGGCGTGAAAGAAGCGTTGGAACAGCTACTTGAAGCCAAGCCCTGGCTCAAGCGGGCGCCAGAGAAGCCAGCTGTGGGTACGGGCAGCAATCCTGGCAAATCGGACCTAGAGCCCACGCCCGAGCAAATCGCAAAGATGTCCCAGGCAGAGTATGAAGCCTGGAGGATGAAGACTATGAGAGGATGATGAATGATGTCCAACACCTTCTTGACCCCGTCCATCATTGCCAAAGAAGCTTTGATGGTGCTGCGCAATAACCTGGTGTTTGCCAACCTAGTCCACCGCGACTATTCCAGCGAATTTGCTGCCAAGGTTGGCGATACCATAACGATCCGCAAGCCTGCGACCTTCGAGGCTAAGGAGTTCGATGCTACGTCCGGCATCAGTGTCCAGGACGTAACTGAACAGGGCGTGGCCGTTAAGCTGGACAAGCACTTGGATGTATCTTTCGAGATCACATCCAAAGAGCGGGCCTTGGAGCTGCAGGATTTCAGCCAGCAGGTGCTTGTTCCTGCGATGTCGGCGTTCGGGCAGAAGATCGATGAGTACCTGGCCGGGCTGTACGTTGACATTCCGTACTACACTGGGACACCGGGCACTACTCCTTCCACTGCTGCCGACATTGCCAACTGCGGCAAGGTGCTGAACATCAACAAGGCACCCATGAGGGACCGCCAGCTAGTTATCGACCCTGAAGCCCAGGCCAAGCTGATTGTGCTTGACAGCTTCATGGAAGTTGACAAGGCCGGCACGACCGAGGCCCTGCGCAACGCTAACCTGGGCCGGTTACTGGGCTTTGACACCTATATGGATCAGAACATCAAGGCTCATACGGCGGGAACCTTGTCTGCCGGTGGGGGTAATGAAATCCTGATCAATGGTGCTGTATCTGCCGGCAAAACTCAGGCTGTGTTTGATGCCTCTAGCTTGACAGGGAACCTCAAGAAGGGCGACCTGTTTACTGTAGAAGACGCTCCTGGCGTTTACACAGTAACTGAGGACGCGACTGCCGAGAGCAATGAGATCGTTGTCAAGTTCTATCCAGCCGCTCCCACTGGTGGGTTTGGTGACAACAAGAAGGTAACGCTCATCGGTGCGCATACTGCTAACCTGGCATTCCACAGGAATGCCTTTGCGTTGGTTACCCGGCCGCTTGAGCTGCCGGCTGGCGCCGCCAATGCAGCGATCGTCAGCTACGATGGATATGTCCTGCGGGTAGTCATGGATTACGACATTAGCAAGAAGAAGGACGTCGTGTCCATTGACATGCTCTGCGGTGTGAAGACCCTCACGCCCGAGCTGGCCTGCCGCTTGGTTGGATAATCGACGAGGGGGCGCATAGCCCCCTCCCCTCTTTTGCGGAGGTGATAGTTTGAAGTGCCCATACTGCCACGTTGACTTTAAGTCGAGCGTGGCATTTCACGTGCACAGGGAGGTCTGCGCATACGCCGATAACCCTTTGCCCGAGCCGGAGGAGGTGAGGGAGCCATCCAGTACGTCACCATCGACGAAGCAAACGAATACTTCCGAGGACGGCTCCACGCCGAGAGATGGGAAGAGCAAACGGACGAGGACAAAGTAAAAGCGCTAATCACCGCCACCAGGCGCATTGAGATGCAACGCTTGGCCAAGACGTGGGAAGACGCTGAGGATGCGCCGCAGGCCGTGAAAGATGCCTGCTGTGAAGAGGCGCTGGCCTTGCTCACAATGGACACTAACCGCATGTCCCGGCTTTCTGCGGGAATCACCGGAGCACGACTTGGCGATGCTTCGGAGACTTACAGTGAGACAGCAGTTCTAAGGGTCCTTTCGGGCGAAGAGCTGCTGTCGCCTATCGCCAAACGGCTGCTGTCCCGGTATCTAGTCAGGACTGTACCCATCATCTAAGCGGCAGGGGCGCAAGAGGCGCAGGCTGGGCTTTCCTCCTTTCCCCTCCAAGGCCGGGGCAGATCCGGCCTCCCTGCCAACTATCTTTAGGAGGTGGCGCTAGGTGCTGCAAGACAAGTTGAATCAGGTTGCAACCTACTGGCCACCGGGAGTCCCTGACCCGTTTGGCAGCACTAGTTGGGGAAAGCCTAGGCTCTTGAAGGTAAGGTGGCAGGCGCATCAGAAGCTGATTCGCAACCGCGAGGGCAAGGAAGTTGTGAGCGAGGCAATTGTGTACACGACCGAGGAGCTAGACCTTGACGGCAGGATCTGCCTTGGCGAGTCTACGGCCCATGACCCCACTACGCTGTCGGGGAGCAGAGCAATACAGGCAATGGCCAGCATGGTTGGTCTAAGCGGCGAGATAGTGGGGTGGAAGTATTGGCTGTAGTAGAGGGCATCGACAAGGTGGCCCGAAACATCAACCGCCAGCTTGAAAAGATGAAGGAGGTCAGCATCGAGGGTTTGGAGGAAGTGGGGCTTGACCTGCTTGGCAAGGCTGTTAGGCAGGCGCCGGTGGACACAGGAGACCTTAGAGGCTCCGGGTCCGTTTCGTTCGGCGGCAACGTTATAGCTCAAGGAACAAAAGAGGGCGGCGTCGTTGCCACAGGTAAGGCGGGCCGTGGAGTCAGAGCGGAAGTCACTGTGGGATTTAGCGTGCCATATGCTCTTAAACAGCACGAAGAACTAGGATACAAGCATCCGAGAGGAGGTAAGGCCAAGTATCTGGAGGACCCGCTGAAAGAAAACGCTAGCCAGTATGTGAGGCATATTGCCAAGAAGGTTCGGGAGGTGAACAAGTGAATTCACCTGCCGTCGATGTGATGCAGATGCTCGCCAATGCGGGGATTGGCGCCCCTGCCGGCCAGACCGGTTGGGGGATTTTCGTTGGCGAGGAGCCGGCCAAGCCCAACACAACAATCACGTTATACGACACAGGCGGCTATGAGCCGCTTTATTCAACGTACACGGAGCACCCGACAATTCAGGTGCGAGTGAGAGGAGATCCCCATAAGTACGTCCCGACCCATGCCAAGATTCAGGAAATCAAGTCGTTCCTGCTTGGCGGTGACGGGTTCTTGGTTGGTGGTACAACCTATTGGTTTTGGTTGCAGGGCGATGTGAGCTTTCTTTATTACGATGAGAATTCCCGCCCTGTTTTTGTATGCAATTTCAGACTCATGAGGGGGTAGAAAGATGGCCACAACCACTCCGATTCCCGGGAAGCTTTCCAAGTTGTCTGTCTCGACTGATGGGGGCACCACTTGGCTGCCCGTGCTGGGCCGGGTGGATATGACCCTGAACCTGAACAAGGGCGAGATCGACGGCTCGCACATGGATAGCGACGACTGGAGCAACTTCCTCCAGGGCCGCAAGGACGCAAGCATCGATTTCACGTTGCGCTACCTGCCGGGTGATGAGGGCCAAGAGGCGCTGATTGACAACTACTTTGCCTCTCAGCTGGAGGAAACCGAGCTTGATGTGCGCTTCAGGATGCGCGAGGTAGCCGGGGAGCCCGAGTTCACGGCCAAGGCGTATGTTTCTTCGCTGAGCCTGGCTGCCGCCGACGAGGCGCCGCAGGACATCACTGGAACTTTGCGCATCAACGGCGCTGTGACGAAGTCGGAGCAGGCAGACGAATAAGGAGGACGATTTATGAATGTGAAGCGTGGATATGTGCCTATTGAGATCGGCGGGAAAGAACTCTATTTGCGGCTGGATTTCAACGCACTTGCGCTAGCTGACCAGCGGTTGGGCGGAAGTGCACTGCAAGCACTCAGTACTGGTTCGTTTCACGCCGTCCAGCAAATCCTGCTAGCGGGTCTTCAAAACCCGATGAACGACCGCAAGGACTTGAAGGCAGCGCGAGAGCTTGATGCAGGCGAGTTTGAGTATTACATTGACTGCATTATGGAGGCGCTGGAGGCAAGCGGCGTGATTTCCAGCGACGAGGAGGCCGAGGGGGAACCTACAGCCCCGACAAAACGGGGCAAGTCAAAGGAACCTACGACTACGATCGAGTAGCAGTGCTGGCTGCGCAGATGGGCCTCTTGCCCGACCAATGGTGGTCGATGACCCCGCGGGAGTTTAACCTTTATGCCGAGGGGCACAAGGAGCGCACGGAGTACGAGATGGAGCGGCTTGCCTGGCACGCCGTTAACATCATCAACAGCATCCCGCACCTTGGCAAAGGCAGGCGAAAAGCCGTTACGGTGGACGACCTGATGGGTCGGAAAAAGCCGATTGCGGCAAGCGCAGAGGAGTTCAAAGCGCAGCTGCAGGCGAGATACGAGAGGCGAGAGCAGGAGATGGACGACTGGTAGTCCAGTCTCCTGCTTTTTCTTTAGGCAGGCGGGGAGGTGATCCCATGGAAGCCGGTGCGATTTATGTAAAAATCGGAGCCAAGCTTGAGCCGCTAGATAAGGCAATGAGAGCGGTAAACACCAAGCTCAAAGCCTTTGAGGCAAAGACAGCGGCAGTAGCCAATAGGATTGAGCGCTTCGCAAACAACACCATTAAGCGGACGGGCCTAATTGCGGCTGCTCTTAGTGGAGTTGGTGTTGTGTCTGTGAAGATGGCCGGTGATTTTGAACGGGCCATGGTGCGAGTGGCGGCCGTGTCGCAGGCTACGAGCAGACAGTTTCGAGAGCTGAAAGAGGCAGCCCTGTCCTACGCTGGGGCCACTGAATACAACGTTAAGCAGGTTGCCGAAGGCATGACCTTCATGGCTATGGCCGGCTTCAAGGCTGAACAGACCATTAAGGCCATGCCCAGTGTGCTGCAGCTTGCTACTGCCGGCATGATCGACCTTGGCGCCGCTGCGGACATTACAACGAATATTCTCACTGGCTACGGGATGGCCACCGAGGACCTCGCTAAGGTCAATGACATTTTGGTCTCCGCCATGACCGGCGCCAACGTTGACCTGCGCATGCTTGGCGAGTCGTTCAAGTATGCGGGTCCTGTTGCCAAGGGCGCAGGAGTGGCGTTTGAAGAGGCCGCCACAGCCATCGCCCTGATGGGTAACGCGGGCATCCAAGGCTCGATGGCGGGCACCGCCCTGCGAACGGCGATCAGCAGACTGCTGAATCCCACGAAGAGCGTTGAAAAGCTGCTGAGGCGTCTCGGTGTGGAGACAAAGACCGCCAGTGGACAGTTGCGGTCACTCACATCGATAATAGGAGATCTAGAGCGAGCTGGCGCCACTACGGCAGACATGATGGAGATCTTCGGCGATCGCGCAGGACCTGCCATGGCTGCCCTTGTTGAGCAGGGTGCGGCGGCTATGGCCGAGTTCACCGCAAGGCTCAGGGATTCCGAGGGTATAGCTGCCCGTATTGAGAGGGATTTGCTAAACACCTGGCCTGGTCAGTGGGACCTCTTGAAGGGAGAGATTGAAGGCATTGCCATAACCCTCGGAAATGATCTCCTCCCATACATGAAGGTGCTTGTCAACCTTGCCGGGCAGCTAATTGGCAGATTCCAGGGGCTGGATAAGGAGCAACGGCTGCAGATACTCCGTTGGGTGGCCGTGGCTGGTGCTGTGGTTGGTGTGGTTACGGCGTTTGGATTGCTCGTGGCCGGAGCATCGCTTGTGATGAAGGGCCTTACCATGTTAGGAGGCCTATTGACGATTCTTACTAGCCCGTGGTTGGCCGGAGGCTTCCTCATAGCGGCTATTGCCACAACCATTTATGAGGCATGGAATCAGGATTGGGGCGGCTTGCGGACCACCATTGAGGGTTGGGCCGATACTATAAATGCCAAGTTCGAAGGACTGAAGACCTGGTGGGAAGAGTCGGACTTCGGTCAGGTTGTGCGCAATGCCTGGGCTGAATTGGTGGAAGTGTGGACGAATGACGAATTGACACTGCCGCAAAAGGTGCTTGAGTCTGTGTCGATTATAGCTAATGCCATCGCCGATCTGATTCCCAGCATTAGGGAAATATGGGACGTATGGAAAGACCCGGATTTAGATCTCAAACAGAAAACGCTTAAAACCGTTTCCATTATCGCCGAAAAGGTAACCGGATTAATCGAAAGCATTATGACTTGGTGGACCGGAGCGGCTCTGGAATTGGTGCGAAGGGGTGCGACCCTTCTGGGATTAGACCCGGACAAGCTATGGATTGTTGGCTTCCTCGAAGAACTAAATACTATTTGGGCAGACGAAGACCTAAGCTTCAGCGAAAAAGTTGTTCAGTCAGTCGCATTGGTTGCCGGTGAAATAGTCGGCCTAGTTGAATCCATTATTTCCTGGTGGATAGGTACAACCATTTCGCTTGCCCGAAAGGTAGTTGAGCTGCTAGGGCTCGATCCAGAAGACAATGCACTGGTTTCCTTCCTGGAAAAGCTGAAAGCTATATGGGTGGACGAGAAGCTAACATTTGGCGAAAAGATAATCGAAAGCATCGGACTAATACCTGGACTGAGTTCTCTGCAACCGTTTTTGGAAGAACTGAGGAAACTGTGGATAGACGAGGACTTGACCCTCCCAGAAAAAGTGGTTGAAACCGTTAAGCTGGTGGTTAAAGGACTTGAGGTTGTATGGGACACCATGTTCCAAGACATTGACGAAAAGATCTTCAAGCCAATTCGCGAGATCGTCGGGACAGAGGCAAACAAGGAAGGCCGCCTAATGCGGGACTACTTCCTAGCTGATGAGGCAACCAAGACCAAGATGATTGATGAGCTGCGCGAAAGCATAGGCGAAACGCAGATTGGGCCGGCACCAACGACGTGGGAGAAATTCTTAAGGTGGCTGGGACTGGCCAAAGAGAAGGTCCTAGGTGCTACTGATGCCATAGAAGGCGGCATTGATAGTGTTAACGAATCGCTGGACAAGATGGCATCCAACGATAAGATCGCCCGGTTTATTGCGGACATCAAACCATTTGCGCAGAAGGCTTCTGCTAAGACAGGGCTGCCTTGGCAGTATCATGCAGCTCAGTGGGGGCTTGAAACTGGTTGGCGCATTCCCCAACACTTGAACCTTGCAGGAATCAAGGGGGCTGGGACTGCGGGAAGCGTCGATTTGATAACCTAGGAAGTGCTTGATGGGCGTGAACAAGTGCGCAGGGAGTCTTTTGCTGCCTTTGAGAGTCTAGATGAATTTGTCGATGCCTATGTTGACCTGCTCACTAGTGTCCGCTACCAGGCGGTACTGGGAGCGCAGACAATCGAGCAGTATGGCGATCGGCTGCGAAAGGCAGGTTATGCAACGGATCCAGAGTATCCGTTGAAACTAGCTAGTGTTTATCACTCTATTGTAGGCCGAGGCTTCGCTTCCGGCACGCCCTGGACGGGCTGGGGGCCCACTAATGAGGTGGCCGGAGTAGTCCACCGCCGAGAGGCGGTTATTCCGTGGGAAGCGCTTAGGAAAGGCCCTGCGGGAGTGCTGGAGTTCCTCGGTGTTCCAGGCTTCCAAATTGGACGTGGCCGAGGAGCACTTCGCAGTGTCGCTGCTGTGGACCCAGACTTGGCCGGAGACCTTGAACAGCAACAGACATTGTTGAACAATCTTACGCGCCATCTTTCAGTCATCCCTGGGCTGTTGCTGGATGGCATCATGAAAATACTGGAGCTAATTGGGAATGGGATATTGTTTGTCGTTGAGACAATACTCGGTCCAGAAAAAGCTCAAGAGCTAAGGCAGTTCATCGCTAACCTAAGCGAAGAAGCCAAGAGGCTCCTTGAGGCGTTTACCCATGTGGGCGATGAAGCCGAGGAAGTTGCGCTCAAGTTTGGGCGGCTGGACAGTGAGCTTCGCGAGCCGATGGGGCCGCCCCTTACAGGATGGCAGCGGTTTATTAAGTGGCTCAAGGAACAAGGAAGACAGATTAACCAAGCCTTTGAAGAGATAGACTGGCGAGAGACAATCCAGGTCGCTTTAAACGCAGTCTCTGCGGAGCTGCAAAACAGCGGCAATGCAGTCGCTGATGCAGTTGGCGAGATGGTTTCTCACATTCGCCTTGCGTTTTCAGAGACAGGGGAAATAGTAATCGATTGGGTATCCACCATCCAAAACGCCCTTAATAGCCTGGTTACGATGGTCTTGACAAGTCTAACCCGGCTGCTGTTTGGAGATTACGGCGCAGAATACCGGGGCCTTACCAAAGAGGGCAAGGAGACGTTCCCCGATCTTAGCGCCATGATCACGAATTACAAAAACTGGGACAAGAACCTTGTGACCCTCAAAGACCTGCAGCGCAAGATTGACCGAAATACGGTCATAGGAGCAGGGGTAGGGGCTATTGCCGGGTTCTTGATCGGTGGACCGGTCGGGGCTATTCTGGGCGGACTATTCGGTGGCACAGTCGCCAGAAAAACGTCCCAGAAGTCCTACGAAAAGGATATCGCCAATCTCCAGGCCAAATTGGGTGATACGTTCCAAAAGATTAAAGAGACGCTCAGCACCACTTTGAGCGATATAGCCGACAGCCTTGCCAGGGCTTTCAGCGCTGAGACCTTCGAGGACTTCGTCGCCCAGTTCTCGCACAACCTTGAGCAGCAGACAAAGCAGGCCCTGATAATGGCTTTCATGGCCGGCGAAGTTATGAGACCGCTTTTGGATAAGCTGTCAAACGTCATCACCATGGCGGTTTTTGACGGCCTGATCGATGCTACGGAACGAGAGACGATTGTCAGCTTGTACAAGGATATCACTGACAAGGCGTCTGACTTCTACGAGTCTCTCAAGGAGCTGGGCATCGCAACTGGCGATGTTGCCGACGGGATGCGAAAAGTCGGCGAAGCTCTGCGAAATGTCCCCAGCGGATTCAAGATAGCCTTGCGCAGGTTCGGAGCGGCAGAACCGGTGCCATTGGCCGAAGGCGGCATCGTGACGCGACCGACGCTTGCCCTGGTGGGTGAAAGTGGGCCTGAAGCCGTTATCCCACTTGCCGGTAATGCCGCGGGAGTCACGGTTAAGGTTACGGTGAACGGAAGCATATATGCTGACGACTTCGAGGACAGGGTGGCCCGGGCGGTTGCTAAGGGTAGTAGGCGGGCAGGGCTAGGTCGATATGGATTGGCAGGTGGTAGGGTGTGAGCACGGCTAAGTTTGATGGCATTATAATCCCGTGTGTTTACGCTATCTCCATCACGCGGGAACTTGTTGGAGAACGGGCGCGGACCGCCGCTGGCAAGCTAAGGCAAGATGTGGTTGCAATCAAGAGAGTCTGGGAGCTCCAAACGCGCCCCATCAGCAAGGACCTGGCGGACACTCTGCTCTCCTGGTTGGACGAAAAGCTGTATTTCGTCGGCGATTTCTGGCTGGATGAGTTTGGCCCGGGAAGCGAAACGGTCAAAGC
>LSQX01352206.1_pt2 | contig 12249 bp, 5 predicted proteins | sample 654561 | NCBI WGS metagenome assembly LSQX01 (sample SAMN04489861, study PRJNA283612) | anaerobic digester metagenome | isolation source: 4 biogas reactors fed with cattle manure at either 37C or 55C with and... | place: Denmark: Kongens Lyngby | collected 2014 | reverse complement strand
TGATACCAGAATATCTCAGTTCCACCAGACCAAATATTATGTTCTTCAAAAATTGGCTTAACATCATTAAACTCTACCTTATTCAAGTTAATATTATTCATTATTTAACACCTTCTTCATTTATACAAAATAAAAGTATAGACTTGCCTGTCTTATTATTTTGTAGTGTTCTGTTTATAATAACTCATCCACTCACGTGACAAACACGGCTGATTTCTCAACATACTTGACAGCAACAAAACCTAATTTATCCACTTTATACATTTGGCTACAGTTTAGTAATCTTATTCTCGATCACAATTCTCCGCCCTGCCAATAACTGTTAAAATGATCCTCTGCATTGTTATCTGAAAATAGATTCCGTAGGATATCTATTATTTCACTTTTTGTCTTGCCAATTGCTTCTGCTTCAAAATCACCTATAGAATGCAGATTGACATCAAAGAGTTTTTTTGCGCTTAAGCTATCACCATAAAACGCCTCTATACCTCTTTTAGTAAAATTCATGTATGTTTCGCAGATCTTACGACAAGAGCCCAGCATTAAATCCGGTGTAGCATCTTCTGTATTATATAGGAATACAAGTTCTTTCCACAGTGTTTCGTAACTCGTCTTGAAGTCCTGCTTTCCTTTTTCTATGTTTATTATCACCGTGCGTTTACCATCAGAAAGCAAATGATAAACCCCGTATTTTTCATAGAAACTTATATCTTTCCCATTTTCTTTATAGGTTTTATTAGTGTTAGGCCGAACGTTTAGATAGAAATGACAATTATGAGTCAGTAAAATCATGAAATTACCATTATTAAGTTTTCTATAAAGCTTTTGGATTTCACTAATCATTAAATATTGCATTGTATCATCGTTGCTGGTCATCGGATCATCCATAACTATTATCTTTGGTTTGCTTTTACTATCGACACTTTCAAGACTAAATATAAAATACAGAAAAGCAATAATGTTCTTTTCACCTTTACTTAACTGTGTAATTGGCCTTATATTTCCATTATAACTTTTAATTTGATATTGCCCTTTTTGATTTTCGTCATCGTCTTTGATTAATTCAAGCGAAAATGATTTAACTCCCATGTTTTTCAGTACATTATTAATCTTTATTGCGATTTTATATTCGTCTTTCGTCTTTACTATTAGTTCTTTACGCTTATCTTGTTTTAACTGAAGCTCGTCCATTTTTTTACTCAGTACGTTTTGTACATTATTTTTGCTGTCTTTTAGTCTTTCTAAATTAGTTTTTTCATCATAATATTTAAATTCATCAATAAGTAATTTAGTCTCATGATAACGTAAAGCATCTTTCGCTTTTTCCTGTTCTGTTTCGAGATGCAACGAAAGCATGTTATTGTTTTCTACCAAGCCTTTGCATTCGTTTTCAAGGTGTCTGAAGTTTTCTGGTACAACTATTTCTAACGGTACGGATTTAACAAATAAGCGGCCTTCCTTTTCTTCTAATGCTTTTTTTAAGGTTTCAAGGAATTCTTTATATGTATTTCGCTTGACTTTAATTTGTAGATTTAAATTCTTGACATCTTGCTTAAATTTATCATAAAACTCTTCTTCTTTTATATCCTTTATTTCTTTTAAACTACCAAGTTCTTGATCGATTTCTGCTATTTTACTTGCAATGCTGTTTACCATTTTTTTGACCTCGTCATTGAAGTAATTTCCAAGCAGTTCCCATCGTTCATCGCTAATTTTGTTACCACAAAAAGCACAAATTTCACCGATTATATGTTGATGAATTTGCATACCTTGTCTAGCAAAATTCTGTTTATCAATTTTGCCTTCTAACTCTGGTATATGCTGCGTTTGGGATACCCATGATTGCAAAACATTATTTGTAGACTCCAAATAAGAAGACAGGTCGATAGCTGGAAATGTAAAATTAGTAACTTTAGCCTTTTTATCTGCTTTTATGGTATTTTTGTACTCCATAATACTGTCTTTTGATAGCAAATTGGCTTTTGATATATCATCAAAAAAATCTGTTTTATTATAGGTTGGCTTTGCAATCTGAGGTCTCGATATATTTTTTATTTTTCGTGCAGAATTTTTAAAAAAATCTTCAACTCTCCTATCTTGTTTGTAATATGTTTCCTTTGCCTTTGTGTCATTAGTAAATAAATTTTCAACATTTCTTTCTTCTGGTTTTACAATTTGTTTTCTAATCTCGTCAATTTCGCTATCAAGAATATCGATTTCTTTCTGTATTTTTGTATTTTCTGTTCCCAATGCTACAGCGTTTAACCTTTCATTCTCGACAACACCATCAAAATCTTTAAACAAGCAAACATCATAGTATGTAGACAGTTGAGCCATTATCTCATCAGAAATTGTGGTTTTACCAGTGCCATTTCTACCAAAAATAAAGTTTACTTTCTTTTTAATAGTGAGTTCTTGTGAACATTCACTAAACTTGTCATTGTGATCAGATAGTATAATCTTAAATTCAGGTGTTCCTGAACTTTGCAGAGCATTAGGCATCATTTTACCCCCCTCTCCATAACTTTTAAGAGGTTTTTTAACTTCTTCTTTGAATCAAATGTTGACACGACAACACACTTTTACAAAACATATTCATTCTTAATCCTCAAATCCAAAAGATTTTACCTTTAATGTACGGCAGTTTTCAGTAACAGTTCGAACTACCTGCTGCGACATGCCTTCAGGTGCAGTTAAATTTAACTCTAATGACAATTCAATATTTGCACCGTCTACTGCGGTTAGATGACTTACGACTTCTTCAACAAGGCGCTGTACATCTCGTCCTATTCTTGTAGTATCTAATTGTGCCGACATGAAGAACCGCCTGTTAGTTGGTTGATTTGTATTTATTCCATTTCCAGTTTCATTCACACCGGATTCCCCGTCTGATACAGGAGAAACTTTTGAGATGCCATTTTCATCACCCACAGGATAAACTGAAGCAATTCCTCTCTTCAACTCTGTTTCTAATTGTCTTTTTGCTTCTTCTTCAGCCAATTGGTTCTTTGCAACAGATACTTTCAATAAATATCCCGATTTTTCAACAATCCCAACGTACTGGTTAAATTTTAAATTAATATACCGAGTTTTATCAAAACCTGCTGCATAGGCAAAGTATTCTTCAGCATTAATCCCCTTTTGAATAGCATCTAATAAAACTGTATCATTTGCTAAACGAGGAAGATAACAGTATGTGCAAAGATATTCCCATAATTGTTTAATGGAAATACTGCTACTTTCTTTCCATAAAAGATTGTCCAGTTCCATCAATAAAAGCATTGGTGCCCATTTTGTGATGATCTGTTCATTTTGAAGCATCTTTTTGGCTGCTTTAGTAACTATGCTATCAGTGCCTCCACTAATCCGGATAGTGTCCCAAACAATAGTATTAAAGTCTTCATTTTTATCTATATAAGGAACAAGTAACCAACAATATGCTTCCTTAATCTGATCATCTACTGTCCTGTTGAATCGGATTAGATTGTTTTCTGTTTCACGATTTTGTGCCGCATCAAGATTTAAATCTTCACTGTCCTCTTTTATTGATTGCCAAGCTAAATATCGCCTTACTGTTTGTTTCAAAGAATTCATTAAATCTTGATCCGGTGCCACAAATGCCAGCATATTTCTATAAATACGGGGAGAATTGCCACGGTTATTTAAAATATCAGCAACCGTAGTCATGGCTCTATTATTCTGATTTGTAGCTCTATATTCATTTGTAGGACCTAGTATCACAAGCCGTGTTGTCTGTTCATCCGGTATATCAAGCGAAGATGAAGGGCAAATATGAACTCCAGAAAATGGCTGTTCCCTGCGAAGAGAACGCAACCTTGTTTCAATTTCATATTCAACGTCTGAAGGTGATATTTGAGTTGCCCTATCTTCAACAGTTTTTCTAAGAGTTGGTCTGGTGTCATACCAATATCGATCATTAGAAGGATTCGTATATAGGTAGGCCAAAGAAGATGTCAAGGTATTTAACGCATCATTAAAATTAGCAATATTCTCCCCAGGTTGAACCACACCAAGGCGTATGCGGGAGGCTTCTATTCCTCTTACATTTTGATCCCTAACAGTGGGCGCGGAGCCAAGCATAACCGTTCTAGCTACTCTTCTGGCTACCAGTCTACCACCATAACGTGGATTATCTTGATCTTTTTGGTAGGGTATTGAACCTCGCCCATCAACTTCTCGGTCAACAAGGGCATTCCAGCCTTCAGGTAGATGGCGGGTAAGTTCATCCCGAACATTAGGCACATCTAAAGGAATAGAACCAGGCATAATCATAAAGCCGGCATCGCTACCCATCCACAGTTCATGGATAACTGCTGCCATTAATCGCAAAACACCCCTAGTTCTTTGAAAACGGTCAAGGGTTGCCCAATCCTCATACAATCTATCAAATACTTCCGGGTGAATTGGATAGCAAGAAATCATCCTTTTACGATATTCAACTTCCTTAGCCTCTAAAGGAAAATCATTTTGGTTTTCTATATACATTTGGCTAAACTTTGCACAAACCGCATCCCGGCTATCAATATCCTTACAATCAAGAAATAGTCGTCTACGTACAACTTCAAAACCCTCATTAGCAGTTACAGGTTTCCATATTGCTTCCATACGACCAAAAGTATGTTCAATGCTTTCCAGGGCAAGTTTTCCCGCATCACCTCCAATTTCAATGACTGATTCAGGAATAGATGCCACAACTATGCTATTTTTACTGGCTCGTGCAGCTTCTGTAACTTCCTGGATAAAAGCAATAAAGTTATCAAATGTTCCGGCAGGCAGATTTTTTGCACCATAAAGCTTCTTAGCATAAGCAACTAATTCATCCATGAGAATCAAACAAGGGGCACAAGCATCAAAGAGATTTTTAAGAGCTTCCGAACCGGGAGAAACGCCTTTTTTATCTGCTTCTTTAACATAATCATATAATTTTAAATCCCCTGCCGATTCGGCTAGTTGGGCAGCCATTTCCCCCCATAATGTATTAATGGTGAGGCCGGGCATATTGGCCGGGCGCTTAGCTTTAGTAGGATCTAAAGCAGTACCTACTAATACTGCTACGTTTGCTTTTGGTAATTCATCTAACTCCGCCTTTTCAAGAACCTGTCTTACATTAGGGATTTTGTTTAATGTAACCCTTCCACGCAACAGATGATAAAGAGCCAGCATGGAGTGGGTTTTACCACCTCCAAAGGCAGTTTTAAGCTGAATAACAGGCTCCCCATCCTTACCTGAAATACGTCTTAAAGCTTGTTCCAGTAAACCAGCCATACCTTCAGTTACATAAGTACGAGCAAAAAATTCTACAGGATCCCTATATTCATAGGCTCCTTCACCACGAGCTACTTGGGCCAAATCTGCAGCAAATTCAGCATTTTTATAACTACCTTGAGCTACATCCGGATGGGGCTCCATAACATCTCGCCAAGAAGGAAGACCACTAATTGTCATGTTGCTAAGAATGCCTAAATCTCTCCTGCTTTTTGTTGGGATTATAGGTGTAGAACCATTAGTAACGGTTGTTGAACCGCTGGAAGTACCGTAACGGGAAGCTCGAAGAATACTTCTAATTTCTTCAGCACCATCTGCATCTATTTGGTCTAAAAGGCGTGACATAGTATCAAGGGCACGCCAAGTATCATCGTCAGAAAAATCATCACCTCCAAGATGAGCCAGCCTATTTCTTACACCAACTAACTCCTTAGCCCAGGTGCGGTAATCTAAAGACAATTTTTTACGAAATACTCTTTGCCAATGTAAGTCAAAAAGAAGCAAAGAGCGAGCAATATCTAAAGAATCAACCAAAATTGCCCATTCACCTGAGTATGGAAGGTCTTTTTTTTGTTCATCATAAAGCACATCAATTACTGCCTCTTGCCACCAATTATCTCCGAATTCATTGCTAAATTCTCGGGCTATATAAGGGGCTAGACCACTAAGTAAAATACGAAAACCTTTAGAAATTTGCACATGATTATTTCCCATATTATTGCCTCCTTCTTAATCGTTCTTCTCTATCTCAGAAATTGTTAATTGTTCAGCATTCTTACTTATAGTGTTTAACTCCGCCGCTTTACTTTGTATTTCCGGCCATGCAATGACTAATGAATTATAAGCGAATGCTTCCTGTGCCCAGCCCTTACGCTCAGCTAATTGGAATAAACGGTAGGCCAAAGCTTTTTCATGTTCAGGTTCTGATGTAAAAATATCTGCAATTATCTTTGCAGCTCCGACTACACCATCAACTTCTAAGGTATGAGTTAGCTGCTGGGTTAAAAACCAGATCGTTTTATCGCTATCCGGTTCTGTAGGAATCTCTTCCCTTGTCAAAAGTCTAACTATACCTTTTTCGGCATAGAGGATTCCAAGCCCAGCAAGTTTCTCCACAGATGTATTTTTTGCCCTTGCAAGTACATCTGCCTCACCAAACTTAACATCGTTAAATGCATATTGAGTATACAAGTCTACACAGAATCGACTATCACTATCTAATTCACCATCTTGCTCACTAAAGAATAAATCTAATTCTTGATTAATTATTTGTAATGCTGAGCGAACACTCATTGGTGTCCCATCAGATTCTATAACTTTTGAATATCTTGAGTAAACTCCCATACCTGGTCCAATTGCTGATTGAGCTAGGTCTACAGGCGCAATGTTTGATACCTGTAATTTTTTTAAGGCAGGCTTCAATTCGCGTTTTAAAACATTGATAAAGTCCCGACGTGTACTAATTGGGGCATCAACAGGACGCTTACGACAAACGAGGACTATAGAAGAAGCAAGGGCATTAACCGAATTTTTAAGTCCCGTTTCTCTTTCTGTATGCATAGGCCAAGTTCCTGTAATCAGAAAACCTGCTTGAATAATAGCTGATAACATTGTTTCCCAACCTGAAGAAGATGTGTTGTTATTGCCATCATCTTCACTTTGTTTATATGCATAATATACAGTTGTTGGAGTGTCATCCCTTACATAACTATTAATTTGTCTAAATGCTTGTAACATACTTTCTTCAAAATATGTCTTTGCCTTTTGTCTGTTACCCCCAAATCTATAATGTGTCGCTACTATCTCTTCGCTCTTTGGAACAAGCATCGTACGAAATACATCTGGATAGATTTCTTTTAGATTCTTTCTAGCCCAAACATAAAAAAAATCTGATAGATCTGCATAACATATGTTATCATAATAAGGTGGATCTGTAGATACCATGATTCCCCTTAATCCATTATCTGTTTGAGCATCATGCTGTATGGCATTACCATGTTTGCATAATCCTGGATAAACATCAAAACAACGGGCAATCCAATTTATTGCTCCAGACCAATTGCCGCTAGAGTTTGAAAATATATTTGTTTCTGCAAAGTCCCAGGTCATTGGAATAGCCTGCCTACCAAAAGTTTGTGTAATAAACCCCGCCCAAGTATTTATCATTGATGAATAATTAGCTTGTCGATCAATAGCAAAAGCCAAATATACTGTAATAGCATGAGCATATTCAATATTATTTGTATCCTTTTTTATCTGTTCTAATGTTATTGTCAAGCAATCACTAAGTGTAGATAATGCAGTAAGTTGTCGATTTGTAAATAGTTCATGAAAATTACTGTATCCATATAAAGGCAATTGGTCAGCGGCTTTTCCAAACATGTTCCCTTCAGGAATCCAATCAGGTTGTGCAGAATTTGCAATCTCAAAGTGTTTATTATCTGGAGAAAAATATAATTGTTCTCTCTCGCCCTCGGCTACTATTGCTATTAATTGTTTAGATATCCTTTTAGCAATCCCTTCTGACTTGATATAAGCACCATCAGCAGGTGATCCACAACAAACACATTTGAAGTTAGCACCTCTACCGACCTTTGGAGGCTTTGGCGCACCTTTACCATATTTAACTTCATAGCGAACTTTATTTCCCTCAATGATTGGCTGTATATACGCTTCTTTATCTTTCTTTTTTGAAAGTTCGAAAGTGCTTGCTAATGGCATTTCACAACCACAAGCTGGGTTAGGGCATCTTATAGTCCTTGCCCATATCCAGGCAATTACAGTATGTTCATTCCCATGTTCATCTTTTACTTTGGGGTAAAGATGCCCTATTTTTTTGAAAGCTTCATTTTTCATCCATTCACCATAATAGCGAACATCTTCCGCCAATCCAGTAGTCCCTGGGTATTCATCTATTTTTAATTGCCTAGCTTCAGGATTAACCGGTGGCTGCCCTGCAAATTTTGGAGGAATTTCAATCATTGCTTTATTGATCATAACTGCAACGGGATTTAAATCACTAGCATGGGCTTCTAAACCAAGACGCTGGGCTTCTAATGGAATTGATCCGCCTCCGGCAAAAGGATCAAGAAGGGGCGGTGGGTTACCATTGGTAGACTTCATAATTTCAACCTTTGCTTCATCCAATATTTCCTGATTATTAGTATTTTCCCATTTAACCAGCCTTTCCAAGATTTCAAATAGTCGTTCCCTTTCCTTCACTTGTTCCTCTTCTGTAGGGAATTGTTCCGGTAAACTGGATGGGTCATCAACAAGAGATGCCCAAATAACAGCCCTGGCAGCAGCCAATGGACGTCTTGCCCACCACAAATGTAATGTAGAAGGATGCCCATGACGAATTGACTTTTCTCGAGCAGATGCAGCATTTATTGCCTCCAAGGGAAGTGCAACTTCAATTAGTTTCTTTTTATATTCCATGTTATTAACCTCTCTCCAATATTATTTCTGCTCTGTTTACCAATTCCACGATATCAAAATTGATACTTGTAGCAGCAAAGTCTGGTCTTTCCCTAAATGGCCTTCTTAGATAAACTGTTTTTCTCGCAGTATTATCTACTTCTACAATCGCCAATATATATTCATCTGGTTTATTAAAAGCAGTAAGAATTTCATTTTTAGTAACAGTAACCGTAGTTGCCCCTTTAGCCCTGCCTTTGACTTCGATAAATCTCAGACTAGCTCCATCACTATCACGTTTATCATGGGGTATCTTAGACTCTAAATCATAACCCACTTTTGCACCGCTAACATCTATTGGTTTATAACCAAGAGATGTTTCAATGGAGATTACTTCTTCCATTGCTGCTAATTCTATTGCTCTTCTTGCCATGGCATCTGCTGTAAAGACATTAAGTTCACCGGTGAGACCATTTAATAAACCTTTAGGAATTACGATAGCTCCACCTACAAGTATTGGCGGAGTAGCAGAAATGCGTTTCTCAGTGTCTAATTCAGCCAATCTTTTCTGTAGCCGAGCTTGCAATTCATCAGCTCTTCTAGCAGCCATCTGTGAATTTAGCTTAGTATTCTGCTTTCCGGCATCTTCCTTTTGTTTTAATTCGCCAGCTCTAAAATCCCAATATTGAATCTCTGCAGTCAATCTATCCTTAACAGCCCTAATTGTTTTATCTACAAGCTGTATTTTCCGTTCTTTAACGCTATTCACATGAGCTGGAATAATATTAGATATGGCGAACCCAACAGCAATATCTTCCACATCTTTTTGCAGCCATTGTTGTTTCATAATGAAATCCCTAATGATGTTTTGTTCTTCTAAAGTAGCAGCTCGATAATCTAAATAAGGAGCATACCCAGCACTAACTGAACTTCCATCACTTTTCATTTCTACAAAATGAATATGTTTAGATATAATTCTTTTTTTGCCGCTAGGCATAATTACTCCATCTTGTACAGAATCTTCAATGTAGAATAGAAGTCGTTCATCTTTTCCATAATCTGATTCATCTATGAAAATAGCGCCTTGTTTTAAAACACTCGAATTACGCTCTCTTATCAAATCAATTGTAGCTTCAAGCAAGGGGTGTCCTGGTGCAATTATGGTAGCTTGTGGTTTACCCTGAAGGTTACGAAAGGTTTTGTCAAAGCATATCTTTTCATACCGATGTAGCACCGGTTCACCAAAACCTATTTGTATATCCCTATTCCGAATAGAAAAAGGGACATGGGTTATTTCATATCTACCTGCTTCTCGTAATCTAATTTTTCCTCCCAAAAGGTTGAATGCCTCAAGAAAGAAAGATTCTATAAAATGAGGCTGCAATCTATGAGCTTCTATACGATCCATATCTTCTCGAATAGCAGTAACTTGTCCAATATCCATTGTGTTTTCAGACAAAGCATGTTCTTTAATTAGTTCTTGTAAGGTTTCTCTATCTAGTGAACGGTCTACAACTTCATAAAATTTTTGTCTAACATCTTCTCGGTTATTGTAGCGCACTGCTTCAATGAGTAAATCTCTTAAGGGTTTGTTTTCAAAAGTTACCTTACCTAATACATCAAATACTTTTCCTTTTAAAGATTCTCTTTCTTGTTCTAGCTTTTCAAAAAGTCGCTTAAACACCATACCTTCCCGGGTTTCTTGTGCCACTAAATTCCAAAGATGGCAGACTTCTGTTTGGCCTATTCTATGAATTCGCCCAAAACGTTGTTCTATTCGATTGGGATTCCATGGCAGATCATAATTTACCATCAAATGAGCCCTTTGTAAGTTTATTCCTTCTCCAGCAGCATCTGTGGCAATTAAAATCTGAACATCCTTATCTTGTTTAAACAATTCTTCTATTTTTCGCCTTTCTGCCCGTAAAATGCCACCGTGAATATTAACCACAGCTTCATCTATTCCCAAAAGGGATCGGATTTTATCTGTGAGATAACGTAAGGTATCTCGATGTTCTGTAAATATAATTAACTTTTCCCGTAAGCCTTTCGGTCCGAACATATTGTCCTCATCTTGTAGCAGCTTAGAAAGTTCATCCCATTTTCTATCTTCACCACTCTGCCTTACATCATTTGCCATGCGCTCAAGTTCCTTTAGTATTGCTATCTCTGCTTCTAGCTCAGATATAGTTTGGGCAGCTGTTGCTTGATCAACAATTTTCTCTTCTTCTTCTTCCAACTCTGCAGAAGGTAAATCATCATCGTCATAATCATCATAATAAGCCATCGTATAATCCATAGAGCGCTTACCCAATTTCTCTTCTCCAAGTCTATTTTCTAGTCTTTCACGCCTTCTTTTTAGGGATTGATAAATAGCCTCCGGAGAAGATGCTAATCTTCGCTGTAATATAGTTAAAGCAAATCCAACTGTATTTTTTCTTTCTTTATCCAATTGATCTGCCCGATTAAACTCTTCTTGCACATATTCTGTAACAGCTGTATATAGGTTAGCTTCCATAGGAGAGAGGTCATAGTTAACTGTATAAGCTTTTCTTTCAGGGAAAAGAGGAGTGCCATCAAATTTAAGCAAATCCTCTTTTACTAGGCGACGCATTACATCGGATACGTCTACGGCTTGATGTCCGCTTCTTGCAACGCCTTCAAATCTATCTTGATCAATTAAAGACATAAATAATTGAAAATCTTCTTCTTTCCCATTGTGTGGGGTTGCTGTTAAAAGCAAAAAATGTCTTGTAATAGATGCTAGTAAACGGCCTAACTGAAACCTTTTAGTGTATTTCACCTCTCCTCCCCATAGGGTGGCAGACATTTTGTGGGCTTCATCACAAACTATTAAATCCCAATCGCTAACACGAAGTTTTTCCTTAATATCTTCGTTTCGTGATAATTTGTCTAAGCGAGTGATACAAAAATTAATTTCGGTGAAAATATTTCCCGTTACTGCTGATTCAATACGATCATTAGTTAAAATTTCAAAACGAAGATTAAACTTTCTGTATAATTCATCCTGCCATTGCTCTGCTAAATTACCTGGACAAACGATTAGACAGCGCTTTAAGTCCCCATGTACTAGTAACTCCTTCAGTAAAAGCCCGGTCATTATTGTTTTCCCAGATCCAGGATCATCTGCCAAGATGAACCGTAATGGAATTCTAGGAAGCATTTCTTGGTAGACAGCTGATATTTGATGGGGCAAAGGCTCAATTTCTGAAGTATGTACAGCTAAATAAGGATCAAATATATGGGCCAGGTTTATTCTATATGCTTCAGATACTAGCCTAAGCAAATTAGCATCACCGTCAAAGCTCCATGGCAAACTTCCATCCAAAACAATTAATTGCTCTTCATCTTCACGATAAATAATTTGTTCATCAACGCTACCACTACTGTTTTTAAATGTAACTGTCATAGCATTTGTGCCATGCCATTTAACTGCTACAATGTCAACTGGTGTATTCCCTGTAATACCGGCTACGCTTGAGCCAGCAGTTATATCTTCAAGCCTAGCCATAAGTTTTCTCCCCC
>LSQX01145397.1_pt1 | contig 12249 bp, 9 predicted proteins | sample 654561 | NCBI WGS metagenome assembly LSQX01 (sample SAMN04489861, study PRJNA283612) | anaerobic digester metagenome | isolation source: 4 biogas reactors fed with cattle manure at either 37C or 55C with and... | place: Denmark: Kongens Lyngby | collected 2014 | reverse complement strand
CCGCTATACGGCATGCTTTTGCTGTTTTACCTGCCTATGTATCGAATGTTTTACACATTTAATCAAAAAATGTTTATATTTGGAGGTGTAGCGTTGTTCACGGCTATAATCCCTTTGCTTATCATTTTACAACTCATTAAACTGAAAAAAGTGAAGGATTTTTTTATTGCCGATAAAAATGAGCGCACACTGCCTTATGTAGTTTGTTTTTTCTGTTATCTGCTTTGCGCAGTATTTTTGTGGTGGATTAATATTGATTTTTGGGTGGTGAATGTGATGTTTGGTGCAACTTTGAGCCTTGTGCTGCTAATGGCAGTTAATTTTTTTTGGAAAATCAGCGCACACATGAGCGGTATAGGAGGTTTGTGCGGTGCTATTTTTGCAGGTAGTATTCTTATGTTTGCCAATCCCGTTTCTCTTTTTGCGGTAATTTTGTTGCTGTCGGGCGTGCTGGCATCGTCCCGCATCTACCTTAAAGCTCATACATTGGGGCAAACGTGTGGCGGTTTCTTTCTGGGTTTTTGCTGTACGTTTATTTTTGCTTTGTTATGAAATTGTTTCGTTTTATGATAATTGCCGTTTTGCTGACGGGTTCAATTGCTGTCGGTGCGCAAACTATTCCTACTTTGCAGCAAAAGCTCAAAGGTGCAGTAGTGGCGTATGCTGTAACTGATGTAGCAACGGGCAAACCGTTAGCGCAATGGCAAGAAACAACCGCCATAACGCCGGCTTCCATCACGAAATTGATAACTACTGCTTCGGCACTTGAAATGTTGGGCGCTGATTATCGTTTTAAGACTTATTTGGAGTACGATGGTGTTTTGAAAGACAGTGTACTCGAAGGTAATCTTTATGTGCGCGGTGGCGGCGACCCTACGTTGGGTTCTGAATTTTTGGGCGACCCGAATTTTATGTCAGCTTGGATGGATGCTGTTCGTTGTGTTGGAATTGCCAAAATATGTGGCGATGTGGTGGCAGATGCGTCGGCTTATGATAATGAGGGTTTTAATCCGCGTTGGACGTGGATGGATGTGGCTAACTATTATGCGTCGGGAGTGTATGGTATTTCCATTGCCGACAACACGCTTCATATTATGCTGAAAACAAATGCGGCGGGGACGGTACCTGAAATTCAGCAACTTAATCCGAATATTCCCGAATTGGTAATAGAAAATTACTTGCGGGCTGAAAAAATAAATTTCGATAGTGCCTATCTGTACGGTTTGCCGTTGTCAAATGTCCGCACTTTGCGTGGTGCAATTCCCTGCAATAGGCAAAATTTTGTGGTGCGTGGCGATATTCCAAATCCGCCACTCTATTTGGCGCAATTGTTCAAGCAAAATTTGGAAGAAAATGGCGTTACCGTTTCGGGAAAAGCGGCAGTAACTTGGGATACGCAACCACGGAATTTGTTTTTTACCCATTATTCGCCTTTGCTGAAAGATATAGTGAAAGTAATCAATTTTTACAGCAATAACCATTACGCCGAACACCTTTTCAAACAAATTGCTTTTGTACAAACGGGTAATGGGTCGAATGAAGCAGCCCGACATTGCATCAAAAATTTTTGGCAAAGCAAAGGGCTGGATGTTAGTAGTTGTTTTCAGTACGATGGTTCCGGATTGGCGCGTGAAAATATGTTTACGGTGCAGTTTTTCAACGATGTGCTGCTTTATATGAAAACCAAAAGTCGTAACACTGATAGTTTTGCGATGTCGTTGCCAAAAGCCGGCAAGGAAGGTACGGTACGCAACTTATTCAAAGGCAAGAATTTGCAAGAGAATATGTTTTTGAAAAGTGGAAGTATGTCGCGCGTGCAAAGCTATTCGGGCTATATTGAAAGCGGAACACATCACTATGCCGTTACTGTGGTGGTGAATAATTTTTTGCAATCGCGCGCTGTTGTTGTAAAAGAAATACAAGAATGGCTGTTGGATGTGATGAAAACGAAAAAATGAAATCTCAGATTTTTCATATTGCCGAAACCACTTCAACCAATGATGTGTTGAAAAAAATGTTGCTCAAAAATGCCCTTGAAGAAGGTTTTACCGTGGTAGCCGATTTTCAGACAGCCGGTCGGGGGCAAGCTGCCAAAAAGTGGGAATCGGAGCGTGGAAAAAATTTGTTGTTCAGTACTGTTTTTTATCCTTCCGATGTGCCGATTCAACAGCAGTTTCTCTTTTCAAAAGCGATGGCGTTGGGCTTGCGTTCGGCACTTACCGAATTGTTGAACGAAGAAGTACGCATCAAATGGCCTAACGATATTTATTGGCACGATAAAAAATTGTGCGGCATACTTATCGAAACGTCTGTGTCGGGCGGATTTATGACACAAGTTATTGTGGGAGTGGGAATTAATGTTAATCAAACGCAATTTGTCAGCGATGCGCCAAATCCCGTGTCCATGTGCCAAATAGCCGGCAAAGAGTTTGACCGCAACACGGTGCTTGAAAAAGTAGTGGCAGCCATGTTGTTTGAAAATTCAAATAGAGACGCGAATTTGCAACGCCGCTATTTCGAAGCGCTCTATCGCAACGAAGGTTATCATCCGTTTTACTTAAAAGCGTTGGGGCAAACGGTACAAGCTAAAATTGTAAGTGTTGAGCCGTCGGGTGTAATGTGTTTGGAAACGGTTGACCGACAGCGTTTTGATTGTTATTTCAAAGAAGTTGAATTTGTGCTATGACTAAAAAACGGCTGCGAATTTTCGCAGCCGTTTTTGGTTTTTGATTTATGTTATTGACTTAAAAAGCGTCGATAATAGCTTTAAAATCGTTGGCTTTGAGCGATGCGCCGCCAATTAAACCGCCATCAATGTCAGGATTGGCAAATAAGCCTTTGGCATTGCTGCTATTGCAACTGCCACCGTAGAGAATGGAGCAATTTTCAGCTACTTTTTTGCCGTATTTTTCAGCTATTAAGCTACGAATGTAAGCGTGCATTTCTTGTGCTTGTTCAGGGGTGGCGGTCAGTCCCGTACCAATAGCCCAAACGGGTTCGTAAGCCAACACAATTTTACCGAAATCTTCGGCACTTAGATTGAATACAGAACCTTCCAATTGTGCTTTAACAACAGCATTTTGCTTGTTGGCTTCGCGTTCTTCTTTCACTTCTCCNNTCTCAGGCGTGTCGTGGTAGTAGGCACGACGTTCGCTATGGCCCAGGATCACATACTTTGCACCGGTTGAAGCCACCATTGCTGCCGAAACCTCACCGGTATATGCACCGGACTCCTTGTCGGCACAGTTCTGTGCGGCCACACCAATGCGATTGCTCTCTACTGACTCCACCACTTTTGCCAGGTGAATGAAAGGTGTACCAACCACTACGTCGCAGTTCACCGTTTTTCCCTTCAGTGCTTCATTCAGATCCTTGGCTAGTGTCAATCCCTCCTGCAGGTCCTTGTTCATTTTCCAGTTACCTGCCACAATGTTTTTTCTCATCTCTAAATATAATTATTTAACATGTTAATATACAGCATATTTGTTCAGAATTGTTCCTTCTTTCAATACTACAACACCCGGATTGGCTCGAATAATGGTTTTAAGAGTGATGGGATCAACTGAACAAAAGTTAAAGGTTGTGTTTGTAGCGTTCGAAAATTGTTCTCGTTCTGTTTCCCCTGAAGCGGTCAGCACATAAAATGGCTGTCCTTTTTCTGTCGCATATTGGTGCAATTTCACGAGCGACTCAAGACCGGTAAGGCGGGTCAGCGTCAGGTCGTACATAACTACCAAATAAGTAGTGTCAGGGTAGTACAATATGTCGGTAGTGATGTCGTCATTGTTGTTGTCGATAATCGCAAAATCGTGAATAGGTGGCACGTAGCCTTCTTTTATTTGAACGGTTTTTTGGTCTACAAAATGCCACGAAGTATCGTTGGCAGGATAATTTTGCAGTGTAAATTCTTTTTCCACACCGTCTTTTTCATAAATTAGTGTCGTTTTCGATTCGCCTTTTGGTGCATCTTCAGGAATGGTCATCAGTTCGATAATGTTATTACCAATTTTATAGGGGCGAAAATCGATGATAGGTAAAAAGCGTAGCGCATAAAATCCTAATGCCATCGGAATGATGAAAAAAGTAACGGTAAGCGTCCATGAAGGAAACGGTGACAACCATGTGTCACGCACTTTTTTGCGCAAAACCACTACAATAATGACGGCTGTCAATAAAACGATGTTTTTCCAAAAAGTTGCCCAATTACTGAGTATAATGGCATCGCCAAAGCAGCCGCAGTCGGTTACGGGGTCGGCAATAGCAATCCAAAGAGTAAGTGGTGTCATAATAGACATAAAAAGCAGCCCCACGAACGAACTTTCGCGCATACGTATGGAAAACACAAAATTGAGACCGATGACAAATTCTACAGAGCAAAGAATGAAAGCCGCCGTCAGTGCCAGCGGGCTGAGTTCGGTGAGGTTGAGTGCTATTAAATAGTCTTCAATTTTGTATTGCAAACCTAACGGGTCAACGGCTTTTACAAATCCTGACACAACAAAGGAGAATCCGAACAGCAACCGACAAATGTGCCAAATCACTTGTGCCGAAGTAGTTTTTTTAGGTTTTAAATAATGGTGGTTGTACATTTTAGTTTTGTGTTGTTTCTTCTAATTGAATTAATCCAAAAATGGCATAGTTAATCATATCAAAATAGTTGCCGTCCGAACCTTCGGAAATCAATGTTTTTTCATCGTTTTCCGCAATAGATTTGTTGCGATTTATTTTCGTGAGTATAATGTCGGTGAATGAAGTAGATTCCATGTCGCGCCACGCTTCTCCGTAGTCATGGTTTTTGTTCATCATCAGATCTTTGGCTTGTTGCAAATAGTTGTCGTATAGTTTTAAAGCCTGTTCGCTGGTCATATCTACCGAATCGGCGTAGTGGTGTTCGAGTTGTATAAGTCCTATAATTGCATAATTGACAATAGCCATCAGTTCGCCTTTTATACTGTCGCCTACAAGGTTTACGCCGGTAGTTTCTATGGTACGGATACGTTTAGCTTTGATGAAGAGTTGGTCGTTTACCGTTTGTGGTCGCATAATACGCCACGAAGGACCGTAGTCTTTCATTTTAAGAATGAAAATTTGGCGGCATTCTGCTACCACTGCATCAAATTGCTGTTCCGTTGTAATCATGTCGCTTTTGTTTTTAATTTATCTTTTATAGAGTCGTGAATCGGCAAGACTTTCCACTACGTTTACGATGTAGTCGCCGAGTTTTTCGCATTCCACAATTATGTCCATATAAACAACGCTCATAGCGTATGGATATTTTCCATCGTTCACGTCGAGTATGTTTTGGCTCTTCAGTTGGTTGCGGAAATTGTTAATTTCATTTTCCAAATTCTGCGTTTTGTTCACGTCTGAAACTTTTATTGTGTCAATTTCCAACAGGGCAGCCATTTGAGCTAAAGCACTTTCTACCAAATTGAACATCAGTTCTACATTAGCATTAATGTCTTCGGTAAACACTATCTTACCGTCGTTGCGGCGGTGTATGGTGCGTGCCAAATTGTAGCAACTGTCTGCTATACTCTCTATTTCGGAAATAATGCGCAGTTTCGTTTGTATTTGGCGTTTCGACTCATCGCTTAGGCGTCCTTCGGACACTTTTGCCAAATAGGTGGCTATTTCCACTTCCATACGGTCGCTGATGTTTTCGTATTTTTGTATGCGAGAGAATTTTTTGACAAATTCCACTTCGTTTGTTTCGTGGTAGAGGTCGCGCACCATACTCAACATTCGTTGTGTGCGTTGGCTGTAAAGGATAATTTCCTTGCCTGCTTGAACGATAGAAAGTTCTGCGGTGGAGAGCATTCCTGAGGAGATGAATGTCAAGTGCGATTCTTCTTCATCTTCTAAATCTTTACTCGAAACCAATTTGGTAACAATGTACACATACGCCTTAGTAAACCAAATCATAATAAAAATGTTGATGAGGTTGAAAACCGTATGGAACATGGACAAACCAAACGAAACGTAATATTGCAGGTTGCCGAATTGGGTGGCAAGAGCTTTATTATTCGGGTCGCTCAAATCGAGTGTATTGGCGTTGAGTTGGTCTAAAACATCAGGATTGGTTGTGTTCAAATCTCTCACGAAATCGAATAGAGTGTTCGGGTCGCCGGCTAATGAAACGGAAATCCACGAAATCAATTTTATAAACGGGAAATATAGAATAAGTGCCCATATAGAACCTAACACATTGAACAACAGATGCCCCATAGCTGCGCGTTTAGCCCATATATTGCCCGATATGGAAGCGATGAGTGGTGTGATACATGTGCCGATGTTACTGCCAAGCACCATTGCAGCGGCTATTTCGAACGAAATCCAGCCTTTACTGCACATAACCAGTACAAGGGCGAAAGTGGCACTTGAAGATTGTATTATCATGGTGATTACCATACCTATAAAAGCAAAAAGAAGTATGGAACCGAAGCCCATTTGTGTGTAGTTTTGCAACACTGCAAAAAATTCGGAATTGGATTTCAAGTCGGGCATGGAGTGGTTCAGGTAGTCTAAACCAAGGAAAAGAAAAGCAAAACCGATAAGAAATTCGCCCCAACTTTTATGAACATTCTTTTTAGAAAAGAGTAGCGGCACTCCGAAACCGATAAGTGGAACCGAAAATGCCGCAATGTTTATTTTAAATCCGAAAATGGAAATTATCCATGCCGTAGCGGTAGTACCGACGTTTGCGCCCATTATTACCGCCATGGATTGACCTAACGAAAGTAGTCCGGCATTGACAAAACTCACAATCATTACTGTTGTTGCCGACGAACTTTGTATTAAAACAGTAATAAAAAAACCGGTCAAAACTCCAACAATTCGGTTGTTGGTCATCATTGCCAAAATATTGCGGAGTTTGTCACCGGCGGCTTTTTGCAAACCTTCGCTCATGAGCTTCATGCCGTACAGAAAAATACCGACAGAGCCGAGGAGCGTTAGAATTTCAAGTAATCCAAATTTCATAATAGATTTTTGATGATAACGAATTTTATTTGCCTGCAAAATTAATATTATTTTTTTAATATAGCAGACTTTATCGAAATCTATTAAATTTTACTTATTTTTACTGTCATAACTGTCTCTTATACACTCGGTTGGTCTATTTGCTTTGTTTATAGCAGATTAATGTGATTTTTTGGCATTGCGAAACCTTTTATTTTAAACCATTATGTATAAAAACATTACCATTTTTTGCAAAAACACCCAACAATACAAGTCGTATCCTAGGGGAATTTCACTATTTGAAATTTATAAAGACCTTAACATACAGTTACCTTATGCTGTAGTTGCTGCTCGTGTTAATTACAAGGTGGAAGACCTTAATTTTTTAATTTACAAACCGAAAGACATTGAATTTATCGATGCCAGCACGCCGTCAGGATTTCGTGTGTATCTGCGTTCGGTGAGTATGATTATGGCAAAGGCGTTAAATGACCTTTACCCAGAGGCTGTTTTGAGAATAGAACACCCCATTTGCCGTGGTTACTACTGCTGTATTGACGGTCGCGACAAAAAAGTGCCCGAAAGCGTTATTGCTGCGCTTAAAAAACGTATGCAGGAAATTGTGGCTGCCGACTTGCCGATTATATGCGAGGAACAACAAACAGCGCAAGTGGTAAAGCTTTTTCGTGAACGTAACCAAATGGATAAAGTTGTTTTGCTCGAAACGTTGGGTATTGCGTATGCGCGGTTTTTCAGAATAGGCGATTTTATAGACTATTACAATGGTGTTTTGGTGCCATCAACGGGGCATATTTCACTTTTCGATTTGGAAAGCTACAGCAATGGCATTCTTCTACGCGTGCCCGATCGCAACAATCCCTCACAATTAGCTCCTTATGAAGACCAATCGAAAATGTTTGAAATTTTCAATGAGTTTGTAAAGTGGAATAGGCTGATGGACTTGAGCAATGTAGGCGACTTTAATTTGATATGTCGGGAAAGTACGGTTTACAACATGGTAAAAGTTTCGGAAGCGTTGCACGAGAAAAAAATTATAGAGATAGCGGAAATGATAAAAGAGCGGCAACAGCAGAGCCGTTTCATAATGATTTCAGGTCCGTCATCATCGGGAAAAACAACTTTCAGCAAGCGTTTATCAATTCAATTGATGGTGGTAGGGGTGAAACCTATTATACTTTCTTTGGATAACTATTTTGTCAATCGCGAAGAAACGCCGCTTGACGAAAACGGCGAATGGGATTTTGAATCGCTCTATGCCGTCGATTTGGAACTTTTCAACCGTCAACTTTCTCAACTGATGAATTTTGAGGAAGTGGAAATTCCGTTTTTCAATTTTGAAGACGGAAAACGCTACTACCGCGGTGAAAAATTGAAACTAAATCCCGACAATGTGCTGATTATTGAGGGTATCCATGCTTTAAATCCCGAACTGACTTCTGCTATTCCTGACGAAGCAAAATTCAAAGTATATGTTTCTACATTGACAACTATTTCGCTCGATAACCACAATTGGGTTCCAACTACCGACACCCGCCTTTTGAGGCGAATTGTGCGCGACTACAAGTTTCGTGGTTTCACAGCGCGCGAAACCATCAGTCGCTGGCCAAGTGTACGGCGCGGTGAAGAAAAATGGATTTTCCCGTTCCAAGAAAATGCCGATGTGATGTTCAATTCCGCTTTGCTGTTCGAGTTTGCTGTGTTGCGTAAACAGGCAGAACCGATTATTGAAGATGTGCCGCAATATTGCGAGGAATATACCGAAGCGCACCGTTTGCTCAAATTTTTGAAATATTTTGTACCTATTCATGCTCACGAAATTCCGCCCACTTCGTTGTTGCGCGAATTTTTGGGAGGCAGTAGTTTTAAATATTAAGTTTTTAATAGCGTTGTAAAATCTGAAAATCATCGCTAAAAATCGGTTTTTTATTAAATGTGTTTTTACAGCGTTTATTTCTTGCTCCAAAAAATCTCAATTTTAGATAAAAATTCTTATCTTTGCTTTTTAAATGAACATTTCATTGTAACAGACCTATATGCTTAAGCAAGAGTTAACTATCAAACAGCAACAAAAGTTGTCGCCGTTGCAAATTCAGATGATAAAAATGCTGGAATATCCCGTTGTAGAGTTCGAAGAACGCATTCGCGAGGAGATGGAAGCTAATCCGGCTTTGGAGGAAGGCAAGGACGACAGCCCCGAAACCGATAATTTGGGCGAAATTGATGGTGACGATTCTCTTCAAGCTGATGCTTTGTCTGATATTTATGACGACTATGCGATGGACGATGATATTCCCGATTACCGTTTGAACATTAGCAACGCTTCACCCGACGATAAGCATGAAACAATTCCGTTTTCAGTCGGGATTACATTCCACGAGCATCTCGAAGGACAACTAAAAATGATGTCGGCTGACGAAAAAACGCGGCAGTTGGCACAATATCTCATCGGCAATATTGACGAAGACGGTTATTTGCGGCGCGAATTAGATGCAATGATAGATGATATTGCGTTTCAAACGGGAATAAGCGTTTCGGAAGAAGAGATGGAAAAAGCTCTGGCACTTGTTCAAAAACTCGACCCTGCCGGCGTTGGCGCACGTGATTTGCGCGAATGTCTTTCTTTGCAACTGCACCAAAAGGAGCAAGTGAACAGCGTGGCGTGGGCGACGCGCATAATTGATGATTACTTTGACCAATTTACTAAAAAACAACACGAAATTATCGCTAAGCGGATGAATCTTTCGGAAGAGGAAGTGCGCGAAGCCATTAGCGAAATAATAAAGTTAAATCCCAAACCGGGTAACGCTTTTGCCAATCCCGCCGAAACATTGATGAGTCATGTAACGCCCGATTTTATTGTGGAAAACAACAATGGTGTCCTGTCGGTGCAGTTGAACAATGGTAATTTGCCCGAATTGCGCATCAGTCCGAGCTATCATGCTATGGTAAAGGAGTTTGTGGGTAACAAAGAAAATCGTACTTCCGCCAATAAAAACGCATTGCTTTTTGCCAAACAAAAAATAGAAGCGGCGGCGTGGTTCATTGACGCTATTAAACAGCGCAACACCACTTTGCTGCAAACAATGGAGGCGATAGTGAAAGCTCAATACGAATTCTTTTTGGAAGGCGATGAAACCAAACTCAAACCGATGAAACTAAAAGATATATCGGATAAAGTAAACTACGATGTTTCCACCATTTCGCGTGTTAGCAATAGTAAATATGTGCAAACGGAATTCGGCATTTTTCCCTTGAAATATTTTTTCAGCGAATCGATGATGACCGACACGGGCGAGGAGGTTTCCAACAAAGAGATAAAGCAAATTATTCAGGAAGTGATAGATGCGGAGGATAAACGGGCACCTATCGCTGATGGCGAATTGACGGAATTGTTGAAAGAAAGAGGCTACATTATAGCCCGTCGCACAGTGGCTAAATACCGTGACCAACTGAATATTCCAGTGGCGCGTCTTCGTCGTTCAATTTTTTAAAAGCGTTTGTACGCAAATTCTAAAACAGAAGATTTATGGGACGTAAAGAAAAAACTAAAACTCAAAATAAACGCCAATCGACTATTATAGCGTCGATTATGGCGATTTTTAAAGAAAATCCGAGTAAACTATTGAATTACAAACAATTGTCGCGTACATTGGGCATGAACAGCACCGAAGAAAAACAGATGGTGCTGGCAGCTCTCGAAGAGTTGTTGGCGCAAGGACAATTGAAACAGGTAACCTACGGCAAATTTCGTCTTAATCTTCGCCAAAGCTATGTTACGGGCAGACTTGACCGTCAGACGGTAGCTAAAAAAACTTATCTTATCCCCGACGATGGCGGCGAACCTGTATTTATTGCCGAACGCAGTATGGGTTGCGCTCTCAATGGCGACCATGTGCGGGTAATGCTCTATCCGCGGCGCAAAAACCGTGACGAAGAGGGCGAAGTGGTGGAAGTGCTTGAGCGCGCTAAAACCGAATTTGTGGGCATTTTGGAAGTAAAACCGAATTTCGCATTTCTGAATGTTGACCGCAAACAATTGATGTACGATATGTTCATTCCGTTTGATAAATTGAATGGCGGTAAAGATGGACAAAAATGTATCGGACGCATTGTAGAATGGACGGATAAAACCAAAAATCCTATCGGCGAAATTGTTGATGTTTTGGGCAATGTGGGCGACAACACTACCGAAATGCACGCTATTTTGGCAGAATTCGGATTGCCGTACAAATATCCCAAAGAAGTGGAGGCTGCCGCAGAGAAAATTAATGTTGGCATTACATCGGCTGAAATAAAAAATCGTGTGGATATGCGCGATGTCTGTACATTTACCATCGACCCGCGCGATGCGAAAGATTTCGATGATGCGCTATCTGTCCGCAAACTGTCGAACGGTTTGTGGGAAATTGGTGTGCATATTGCCGATGTAACACATTACGTAAAAGAAAACAGCATCATTGAAAAAGAGGCGTTGAGCCGCGCTACATCGGTCTATTTGGTTGACCGCACTGTGCCTATGTTGCCGGAGCGTTTGAGTAACGACATCTGTTCTCTTCGTCCTAATGAAGATAGATTGACCTATTCCGTTATTTTCAAAATGGACGATTATGCCGAAATAAAAGATTATCAGATTGTGCGGACGGTTATTCGCTCAAATCGCCGTTTTACTTACGAAGAGGCGCAAACCATTATCGAAACGGGCGAAGGTGACTACAAGGAAGAGATGTTGAAATTGAATGAATTGGCTAAACTGTTGCGAGTCAAGCGTTTCACCAAAGGCGCAATTGCTTTTGAGCGCACTGAAGTTCGTTTTGAAATCGACAAAAACGGCAAACCGATTGACATCTATTTCAGAGAGGCGAAAGAATCTAATAAATTGATTGAGGAATTTATGTTGTTGGCGAACCAAACTGTAGCTACATTCATAAGTAAACCGCAAAAACGGAGTAAACCGAAAACATTTGTCTATCGTATTCACGATGTGCCAAATCCCGATAAATTGGCTAATTTTTCCGAATTTATCCGTCGTTTCGGTTACAGATTAAAAACTACCGGTCGCAATGCGGAAGTTTCGTCTTCTATCAATCGTTTATTGGACGAAGTGGAGGGCAAAAAAGAGCAAAATCTCATTGAAACGCTGGCTATTCGCTCGATGGCAAAAGCTGTTTATAGTACGGTAAATATAGGACACTACGGTTTGGCGTTCGATTATTACACACACTTTACATCGCCCATTCGTCGTTATCCCGATATGATGGTGCATCGCTT
>LSQX01115453.1_pt1 | contig 12249 bp, 7 predicted proteins | sample 654561 | NCBI WGS metagenome assembly LSQX01 (sample SAMN04489861, study PRJNA283612) | anaerobic digester metagenome | isolation source: 4 biogas reactors fed with cattle manure at either 37C or 55C with and... | place: Denmark: Kongens Lyngby | collected 2014 | reverse complement strand
AGATATTCGGACGATTCTGCATCGGGAAATAGATATTGGTACTCAAAAAGGTACTGAAATCAACGAAATCTAACGGAAACATACTGAAATTAAGGACAATTATTCCGGCTTTTCTTTATTCCATTTGCAACAGTATGCTCATTTGACCATTTTAGGGCAAATTAATGAAGTTATGACATACAAGGACATCAAAAGGGAGCATGCAATATGTTTGGAATGCGGGCAGGAAATAACATACGGAAGGACCGACAAGAAGTTCTGCTCCGACACATGCAAAAACCGCTATCACAATAACAACCACAGGGACAACCGCAGCCTCCATCACAAGGTTATGAGCGGGATTCAGAAGAATTATGAAATACTGGAAAAACTGTTCGCGATGGATATCAGGACAATTGATATGGGAGACCTTATCTCGCTGGGATTCAGGCCGGAATTCTCCACGGGCTACAAGAAGATAAGGTCTCATGACGAATACCGATGCTTTGAATACAAATACAACCTCAGTTCGTCCAGACTTTTCAATCTACAACGCATCATCCCCTACCTGAAGTGAAGCAGCCGTTAAGGGATCAGGAGTAAAACTATGTGTTTGAACGAAGACTGAGAGGGTAGCAAATGCCCTCCAATCAGTAAAGTGAGCGCACCGTTTGGCGGAGCACTGTTGCCGTCAGGACCAAGAACGAAGGCAGAAGGTCCCTGTTAAGATTGGTAAGCTTCGCTCCCCAAACCCCTCGGCCTTTTCGCCTTTCCGTATTTCTCACTACGTTCGAAATACCCGGCCCGGCCGGTTCGCTGGTGCTCACGACGCTGCGCGAGCCTGTGCGGCCTTCGTCCTCCAACTTTTCAGGCGAGGTGCTGCTGATGCCAGGGCCTTCTCCAATCATTTTCGGCCCTAGCGGCAGCGGTATCGAGCCGAATCAAAGTTGGAGGGCAACTGCCTACGGTAGAGTGTTCCGCAAAACAAGCAGCAACACATATTTTTGCACGTGATCCCCGTTAAGGGCACGAAGACAACAGCGGCCCGCCGCTTAAGAGTATTCAAAGCAACGGGCCGCAGTAAAAATGCCGGAAACTTGTTCAGCGAAACCGCCTCACACCTCCCTCTTATTTAATTCTCCACCAATCAATAGCAAGGAGATTCTTCGGAAGTTCACGTCTGGCCATCATCCTTCCGCCTGCCGGCCGTGCAGGCCCCTCCGGAGCCTTGCCCCTGAAATACAGATACAGGTCGTGAACACCCGCAGGGCCCTTGAGCGAGCATGTCTGCGTCTTGAACAGGCCGGAAGTCTCCTTGACTTCGAGAGTACCTATCGCCTCCGCTTTAGGATCGTCAAGCCTTATTTCAATGAATGCCGGCTGACCCTCGCTGCGTACGCTTGCGCTGAACGAACGGGCTCCCTTCTTTCCGAAATCCACTCCCTTTATGAGGATGTACTCGCTCTCGTCAACATTGTTGATAGCAATTCCTCCTCCTGGAAGAGTCTCTGTCTTGAGACCGTATCCCCAGGCCATGGTCTCGGCTTCCACCTTGCGGAACGGATCGAATGTTCCGGCCTGCCCGAGAACGGCATCCTGCCAATAAGGGACTTCCTGAATGGTTCCATCATCATTATAATGCAACTCGGCAACGGAAACGCTCCTTCTCTCGTTGCGGCCGAATGACTCCTCATGCCAAAGATCGTAATTCAAGCCGAAAACATAGCTCTTGCCCTTGTAATCAATGATTCCAGGGTGATTTCCCCTCGATCTGCCGGTATGGTCCATAATATGTCCCTGATACTCCCAAGGTCCCATAGGAGTGTCACTCATAGCGTAACCTATTCCTTCCGGACAACAGGTAGAAGCAAATGCAAGATAGTACCTGCCGTCCCTCTTGTAGAACCAAGGTCCCTCCTGATAATCCTGAATCTTATAGTCGAGTCTGGTGATCTTTCCGTCAATGGAAATCATATCCTTGTTCAGCTTTGCCCAATACACATTAGGATTTCCCCAATACATATAGGCCTGGCCGTCGTCGTCGATGAAAACGGTCGGGTCTATATCCTCACCGTATTCAACCTGCCATACCAGAGGTTTCCCGATCGGATCCTTGAACGGGCCATATGGAGAATCGGCCACCAGAACTCCGATGCCATGCTGATGGATGGTGCAGTACATGTAGAACTTTCCATCTCTCTCCACAACCTGATGGGCCCACGCCCCGTTGTCTCCGTCATGCCACTTGAAATCGGCGAGGGATGCTACGGAACCGTGGTCGGTCCAGTTAACCATGTCCTCGGAGGTATAGAGGAGCCAGTCATTCATCTTGAAACCGAGAGCATCGTCGGCATCGTGGGTAGTGTATAGGAACACTTTCCCATCATATACCATAGGAGCCGGATCGGCAGTGTACTTTGTCTGAATAATCGGATTGTTCAGCGTATTGTTGAACTTCCACCAGTCGAAGTCAAAGAGCTCCCCATCCTGATCGCTATGGAAGAGGATATACACATCATGTTTTCCGGTAACCGGAGTCATGAGTTTGGCTGTCTTGACATTTGCCACACCGTCAACCTGAATAGAGGCAACCGGACGTTGCTCGTAGGTATCATCGATATAGAAATTGATTGAGCCCGCATTCTTGAAATTAAGGGTCTCGACAGTAAGCAGTGTAGCCGGATTCTGGCCGAAGTCCACCTCGCGGATTTTAATCCAATCACCGTTGTGGATGCTGGTAACATAGTGCCTGTCACCGCTGAGACGGTCTGTCTTGAGACCGTAGCTGTGGGCAATAGTCTCGGCCTCTACCCTTTCGTATGGATTGAGAGTCCCTATAGGGGCTACGCCTTCCTTTGTCTGAGGGATGAACGGAATGGTGCCGTCAGGGTTCAAGGTAAACTCCTCTACACAGGTAGATCTGTGATAGCTGGTTCCGTTGATATTCGCGCCGTTGTGGTAGAACATGTAGTGATGTCCCTTGTATTCCACCTCGCCGCCGTGAATTGTATAGCTGCCGTCAGTCTCGTCCATGATACGTCCGCGATATGTCCAAGGACCATCCGGGGTAGGGGCTGTAGAATATGCCATGTGCTCAGGGATTCCACCGGCCGGATAGGTCAGATAGTAAAGATCTCCTTTCTTGGTGATCCAAGGGCCTTCCTCATATCCTGCCTCGGGCTCCTTTACGCCTTTTCCATAGTTCATCTTAGGAACAAGAGGGCCGAAGGCCTTAGGATCGCGGATGCCTGGAATCTGTTTATATCCATCTACAAACGAAATCATATCTTCGTTCAGGCGTCCGTACCAGCCGTTCCTGTTACCCCAGAACAGGTACGCCTGCCCGTCGTCATCGATAAACACGGTTGGGTCGATGAATCCGAGGCCATGGCAAAGAGGCCCGCCAATGGCATCTACATATGGTCCTTCTGGCCTGTCGGCAACAGCTACCGATACGGTCTCTCCATATCCGGGACCGGTAATGCTGACATACCAGTAGAATTTGCCGTTACGCTCAATACACTGTGCCGCCCAAGCGCGGTTCCCCTGATTTGCCCACGGGAAGGTAGCGGTTGTAACCGGCGTACCCAGATATGTCCAGTTAACCATATCCTCGGTACAGTACAACTGCCAGTCCTTCATGGTATAGTTTGTAGCATCGTCTTCGTCGTGATCTACGAACAGATACAGCTTGTCGCCATATACCATAGGAGCTGGGTCCGGTGTGAACGATGTCTGTATTATTGGGTTCTGCGCCATGCAGAGAGCTGGCAGCAGCATAAGTGCCAGCAGAGACTTTTTCATATTCATTATTTGAAGATATTGCTGATGTGTTCGCTGATAGTTCTTTTATCTTTATCGAGGTTTTGCTGATTTCTCCGGGAAAAAATATGCACACGAGTGCCGGAAAAACTAGCCTTCGTGTGCCAAATATTAAAGCGAATAGATTAATTTTCAAATAGTTGCAAGTGTTCTACATACTATTTGGAAAGTGGTTCTATGTTCCAATGCTGTTTGATTGACTCCAACTCTTTCTTTGTAAGGTATGTGACGGCTCCGTGCTTTGGACTGGTGAAATTTGTAGTCTTCATAACGCCCTCGTTAAAGTGACCCAGATTTTCATAGTTCACAAAATCTGTTGTCTCGCTGAATCCCATATTGCTTGGACGGGCACCATAGACATCGTACATAAGCACATACTTGTCGGTGCCAAGCCGCTTGAAGACATTCGGAGCCTCGGTCGAAACCTTCTCGGGATCAATGCGTCCTGTTTCTATAGGATAACCTGAGTTTATCCTGTCTGAAACTGAATGGAGCACCTTGGCTCCAGAGACATAGAACAGATGGTATTTGTCTCCTACCTTTGTGATATCTCCGTCAAGTCCACCTATGTCAGTTATTCTTACAGGAGTTGTCTCCAGCTTTGTAAAATCATCGTTGGGATATGAGTAATAGAGATGGCATTCCCTGTTGTTGTACCTGATGGTAAAGTAAATCATCATTTTCTTTTCCACCGGGTCATATACCGTCTCCGGTGCCCATGAGCAGTCAATATCTCCAAGTTCCGGAAAGGCTTTGTCAACACGGAAATCTGAATGAGTCCAATGTATGAGGTCGTATGATTTCATAAGGACAAGAGCGCGGTTGTTACCCCATCCGTATTTCTCGGCCGGACGCTCAAATTCTGTATCTCGGTAACCGGCTCGCTGACCGAATATGTGCAGATCAGTCATGGCCAGATAAAAAGCGCCATCCGGCCCTCGAGTTATGTGGGGATCGCGTACACCCTTCTGTTCGGCCAGTTCATAGCCTAAGAACACAGGCTTTCCATTATTAATGTCTGTAAAGGTATAACCGTCGTTGCTTATTGCCATATAGGCAGACTGGTCCTGATCCTTGAAATAGACCAGCAGATACCCGCACAAATCATCCTCATTGAATGGGATTGAGGGCTTATCCAACTTGGTTACAATTTCAATTCCAGTACTTTCTACATCATTCTGAGCATTGCCGTTTACCAAACAGACCGCACCCAACAGGAAAAGCAAAAAACATTTCTTCATATTAATAAAGTTTGAGTCGTGAATTATACTTTGAAGTGCGACTCACCCCGAACACAAATATAAACTTTTTATTTTCATATTCGATAGGTTGTCATTCTTTTTTGTCTTGGATATTCCAGTATATTTTCTCTTGGTCGTAAAAAACTAAATCCTTAATCCCGCAACATTTTTCGTAAAAGATTGTCAAACGGCCTGATAAACAAAGGCTTACCAGGCCTTGACAATGTCAGAAATTTCACCTAACTTAGTGATTGCATTACAAATAAAAGTGTTATCACTGACATGGCGAAATTACAGACAAAATCCGACAATATCAACCCCGGTGACAGCATAGACCTTGACTTCGACCACCAGTTCATACCCGCCGGCAAGAAGGATACCGAGTACTCGTATAAGAAAGCCTTCGGCTACTTCCCTGGAGTGGCATCAGTGGGAGGCCTTATCGTCGGCATCGAGAACCGGGACGGCAACACCAATGTCAAGTTCCATCAGAAGGACACGCTGGAACGCATCTTCCAAAGACTGGAGGACGAGGCAAGGGTGCTCGTGCGCAACTTCAGGGCAGACTGCGGTTCATTCTCCGAGGATATAGTCACATGCGTCATGGAGCATTGCGAGCGCTTCTACATCAGGGCAAACAACTGCGGATCACGCAGGACCGACTTCATGGAACACGAAGACTGGACCGAAGTCGAGATACGCAACAGCACGAACAAGGGGACAGGGCATATATGCTGCGGCGTGACATCCTTCAAGTGGGACTCGTTCCTTTCCGACAGGAATCTCAGGCTTGTAGTCCAGCGGACAAAGCTGAGCGATGAAGTCGCGGGAGAGGAGTCAAACAGTCTCTTCGGCACCGAATATGTGTACAGGTGCATCCTTACCAACGACTGGGACAACTCCGAGAAGGCCATCATCGAGTACTACAACAAGCGCGGAGCGAGCGAACGCAATTTCGACTGCCTGAACAATGACTTCGGATGGGCACATCTGCCGTTCTCCTTTCTCAATGAAAACACCGTGTTCATGATTGCCACAGCCATACTGAAAAACTTCCACCTGTACTTTCTTGGCGTACTACGTGGCCGCGCTGAAGGTGTTGACTGCGGTACACGGATAAAGCGCTTCGTGCGCAGGTTCGTTAACGTACCGGCAAAATGGACACGCTCGGGAAGGATGGATGTGCTAACGCTATACACCAAACGGCAAATCTACCTCAGCCTCTGCGGCTGAAACCGAATTCGAAACATATCCGGAACGGTAGCGGTCTGCACAAGACCACCGATTGCACGTGCAATACACTTGAAAAAGTGCCCAAAAATGGACAGATAAAGTTATCAGCACACCCAATCCTACACATCCGGATCAGAACTGACAGCAAAAATCAACACGTCTGACCATGCCCTTGCCTCTGGGACACGCTCATTCTGCCATTATCAAACTTTCTTGCGGAATTGAGGGATTATTTTAATATGCGTACATCAAAAACCCTTGCAGCCATTCCGCCCTCTGCGGCACGGAAGCCTATACGGACGAACTCCTTTCCGGCCACAAGTTCCGCCGGAATCCTATACTCCTTGCGTACTATCCTGTTGTCTTTTCCTGTCGGGAATTCCGCTTCGGTGATGAAGATCTTACCGTCAATGAGTATCTCCATGGAGCGCGGCATACGGCTCTCCTCACTGTCCCAGTAGCCTACGCACAGGGTCAGATCGCTCTCCGAACCGGTAGCCAATTCGTAGCTGAACGAGCCGCCGCGACGGACCGTGCGATAAGGCTTGTTGTCCAGATTGCCGCCCATGGAATTCTCCTGCTGCATGCGGTGATCCACCTCAGGCTGCTGCTCGGCGGGTGTCACCTTATCTATAGTGCGACGGTCCAGAGCGAGCATTGCAGCCTCCTCGGTCTTGATCTTCTCCAGCATGGAATTGTAGCCGGACCTGCTGAGCGACAGGAAATAGATGGCATAGCGGCTGTCATGCAGGTTGAAGAATGGCTCCAGTTCCAATCCGCCGAACCTGCTGTCATCGAACAGGCCGCTGACCGTGAAGTGCAGAGGCTTGCCCGGTACGGGCTTCATGTTCTGCAGTTTGGACTCAATCTCCTGCTTCGTGCCAATCATAATCGGAGTCTCTGCCAATGGTGTCAGGGGGCCCGATGCGATGTGAGCCCAGCGACCGTCATTGGAAATCAGGCCGTCCAGATTGCCCTGCGATGTGCGAGCGGCCAGCACGATTGGCCCGCGCTTCACTGCCAGATACTCCTCCTTGTTCTGAAGCGGCTCTATGATGGTGCGCATGGGCAGGCTTATTTCGATGACATCGCCGTTCTTCCACTTACGATCCACTTCGACATATGATGAGGGTTCTGCATCGAGAGCATATTCCTGACCATTGACCTTCACGCTGAAGCCTGCGTCAATCCACTGCGGGCAGCGTACCAGAACCTTGAACTTGCGGCTCTTCTTCAGGCTGACAATAATTCTGCTGCTTTCTTCGTACGGGAACTGGGTTTCCTGGGTGAATGTGGCACCGTTCTCCTTCCAGTTCAGCCTGGATGCCACGAAAAGATTCACGTACAGTTTCTCCTTGCCGTCGTGGGTATAGATGAACTCTCCGTACTTGCCGTGGTTCTCCATGCCGGTACCGACGCAGCACCACATGCCGCTGTTTGGCTGTGAATACACGCGGTAATGTCCGGGGCGCATCGATGTGAAATATACGTAGCCACCATGTTCCGGGTGCTGGGTGGAGAGGATATGGTTGTACATGGCACGCTCGTAGAAATCGGCATACTCGGCACGAGGATCCATTTTGAACAGGAACTGGGTGAGCTTGAGCATATTGTTCGTGTTGCAGGACTCGGGTCCCTCGCGATGCTCCACATAGCTCTGATAATCAGCTGCTGCCGGGAAATGCTCGCTGCGGCTGTTACCACCTATTACTACAGAACGGTGATTGGCCACTCTGTCCCAGAAGAACTCAGCGGCATCCTTGAATGTGTCATCGTCATCCAGATCGGCGATTCTGGCATAGCCCACGACTTTCGGCACCTGGGTATTGGCGTGTTTGTTGTCCAGATTATCCACGCCCTCAGCCATGCTGTCCAGTATGAGATGATGGGCAAAGCGCTTGGCGGCAGTCATGTACTTCCTGTCACCGGTGATGGCAAATGCATCTGCCAGCACCTCGTCCATGCCGCCGAACTCCTGCGATACCATCTGGTCCATCTGCCCGTCAGTCAGGTCTTTTGTAATGTCCAGGGCCCAATCACAGAACTTCAGGAACATTTCCTTAGCCTCATCGATACCTGCATACTGCCAGGCATCACGCAGACCGGCGAACATCTTGTGAACATTGTACCATGGCACCCACGCACCATGAAGCGGTCCGAAATTGCCTTTGCCGACTTCGCTCCATATCTGTGTTCCGTTCGGCACACCGCCCACATAGCCGTTGCCGTTGGCATCCTGACAGCGCTCCAGCTCCGCCAGCACGTATTTCAGCCTGTCGTAGCACTCCTGACTGCCTGACGCGGCATAATGAATGGCGAGCGCAGACACGTAATGTCCGCCGATATGGCCGTCCAGCCCCTCCCAGTTCGGGAAATATTCGGCTTTTTTCGGCAGCCCGGCCTCGTGCAGGAAAGGAGCGAGCAGGCGGTCGGTGTCGTATTCCAGCAGAACCTTGACGTTCAGGTCCATAGCATGACGGAAGGGACCGTCCAGAAGTTCCACATCGCTCAGGGAGAATGTGTTGTCGTACAATCTGTTTTGAGCATTGAGTTCATCCGAGCCCAATGCGGTCATCAATGCCAGGCTCAATGCCACGGCTGACAGGAAGTTGGCTTTCGTTTCCATATTGTTCGTTTTGATTTGTTTCAGTTTGCACTGTTAGCACAAACTGTAAAGATACATTATTTTAATAATCTACCTTAATTCCGCAACATTTTTCGTAAAAAATTATCAAACGGCCTGATAAACAAAGGCTTATCAGGCCTTGATAATTTAGTGATCGAAAAAAAACAATAAGCGTTATCACAATAGTTCGTTATTTTTATAAAAATCATACTGCGGCTCTGACGCCGTAGAACAAAAGTTCTTTGAAATCAGTGTTATTAAATCTCATGTCCGCATGTTTTCCGGACATGGAAATAAATCGCTCCACCATTGCAGCGTTGTGTAGCAGTGTTTTGGTAGAACCGACCGAGAGATCCATCCCTTGCAGTCGGGCAAATGCCCTGGCAATGTTGACAGAAGTAAGTGAAGCGTTGAAAGCGAACGAAAGGGCTTTGCAGTTTCTCGCCTGACAATGCGTAAGGCCTGTGAATTGCTTGGCATCTCTGAAGACAAACTCCAGTTGGAAACGTGTTTTGTAAATCTCAAAGATGTCCTTCGCTGACATGCCGGTATCTGTCGAGAAGAAGACCTTGCGCACCTGTCGCTTCTTTTCAGTGTCCTCATAGTCAACAATGACGACCTTGACATCACGTTCAAGACTGATTGCGTTGACAACGGCAGAATACATTCTGAATGATGTCTTACCTTCTGTAATGCATTCTTCGTTGAATACAGACATGTCAAGGTTCTTGAGGTCAACCTTTCCGGCATACTTCTGCGGTCTTCCGCGCTTGTGCAGCTTGGGACCGGCATACAGATATCTCAGACGCACGTCATCGCGGAAGCGGCTGACAAGGTCAAAGCCAAGCCTCTGTACACCTGTGACGAAACTTTCCTTTGAGAAGTATGCGTCAGCTACTATGAGCTTGCAGACCGACAGCAGCTGTCTCCTGTTGCTTGTGAGCATCCTCAGATACCATCCGGTAAGGGAGTCCGGGTCATCCATACCTTTGGTGCATTTGGGCTTGCGTCCGCGCTTCTTCCCGGTGAACGTCTGCTCTGCCTTAAGGAAGATGGAATCCTTGATGTCGGCATCAGCAATGGAGATGCCGAGAATCTCCAGCCCCTTCTTCATGGCCGATGCGCAGCCGGACCAGAACCAGTCAACACCCGGAGTCTTCTTTCCTGACTTTGGGATGTAGCACGGATCAATGGCTATGGCAATGCGATGCCCGCGTGCCGGTTCAAGGAAGGTTCTGTTGAAGGAGAACCAATCAAAGGCCTTCTTGAAGTTTTGGCGGAAACGGCTCTCACAGGAGCGTCCGCACCTGGCCATCTGGGTGAAGTTGAGCCGTCCTGTATGAGTGAGAAAAAGTTCCATTGTCTCGATGAAGAATGATTGGAAAGATTTGCCTATATTTGTCTGGCTACGGAGAGCTGCTGTAATCATCTCTCTGAGCTGGGTAAGTGGTCTGATATTCATTTCGTAACTTATAGTGTGGTAACTACTAAATTACTGAATATCAGCCATTTATCCAAATATTTCGGACGTAAATATCATATATTTATAACACTTTTTTCGGCCTTAGTTCTACTGCCATAAAGTTGTCAGTTGATGTGATAAAAACGGACTGTTGAACTTGTAAATCATTGATAACTATATATTTATAAACTTTTTAACGAACTATTGTCCACATTTGTAGTACCTTTAATTTAAGTTTCGCAAGTTAGAAATTATACAGTAACGGGCACAAAAAAAGCATAGGATATTTCTGCAATTGGCAGAAAATGAGTAACTTCAAAGTGACCAAACTAGCAGTTACAAACCTATGCTCAAGTCCAAAGGTACGAACTTTCTCTCAGAGATAAACGCATTCTTCAAGAATAATGACGCCTCAAAAGCAATGAACAGTATGATGGACATGATATCCGGCCTCAACATGAGTGAGCGCACGCTGTTTGACCGGTCAACCCGGTTTAACAGCAAGTACTCGCTTCTGCAGATACTGACATCTCTCATTCTGTTCCCCTGCTTCATGATTCGCAATCCTTATAATTGTCCGCAAACAAGATTAGGCAGCATGATTGGCTGTGGAAAAGACGTGTTCTACCGTTTCGTCCAGGATGCCAGAATCAACTGGCGCAAGCTGCTGTACCACCTTTCCCTTCAGTTGTGGACCAGGATACGTGTCCGCAGCGACCACAAGAACTGCACCACCTGCCTGATAGTCGATGATACTGATTTCGGCAAGACCGGGAAGCGTTTCGAACTTATGGGTCGTGTCTTCTCGCATATTGAGCACAAGTCCATCCTTGGTTTCAAGTCCCTTACGCTTGCCATCACTGACGGCATAAGCCAGATGGTGCTTGACTTCGCCCTGTTGGGCGAGCCCGGCAAGAAAGGCAACTTCAGTATGACGGCAAAGGAACTTGCCGGACGATACAGCAAGACACGCCCTGAAGACACTGCCGTCCAGGAACGTATCAACGAATACAGTCAGAGCAAGATCAAACTTACCATTGACATGATAAGGCGCGCCATAAGGAAAGGTGTGCGTTTCCGCTACATTCTGGCTGACAGCTGGTTTGCCTGCGCTGATATAATAAGGTTCGCCACAAGCCGGCATATCGGCTGTGACTACCTCGGTATGATTAAGGTTGGCGAGAAGGGACGCACCAAATACCGTTTTGAACGCAATGACCTTACTGCCCCCGCACTTGTCAAACTTCTTAAGGGAAGGAAGCAGGTCAGGTACAGCCGCAAGCTCAAATGCTACTACGCCGTGGCTGATGTCGTCTTTGCGGACACCAAGGTCCGCCTTTTCTTCATAAGACGCGGCAGGCAGGGCGCATGGAACGGACTGATCACCACAGACCTTAAGCTGGAGTTCTTCGAAGCCTACCGGATTTATGCCCAGAGATGGTCTCTGGAAGTCGTGTTCAAGGACAGCAAGAGCCTGTTGGGACTCGGCAAGTGTCAGGCGAGGGATTTTGCATCCCAGATTGCATGCGCTTCGCTTGCCGCTATACAGTACAACCTTCTGTCCGTCGTAAAGCGGTTTAATGCATATGAAACTATAGGAGCCCTGTTCAGAGAAACCTGCTCCGGAGCAATGGAACTGACAATAGTGGAAAGAATTTGGGGCGCAGTTATGGAGATGGTCATTGCCGTGACCAGCGTCTTCAACATCACAGATGAGGAAATCTACGACGCTGTAATCAATAAATCTGAAGAGCTTGCCCATATTTGCGAAATTTATCGGCTAAAAATGGCCGTTTGAGAACTTGCGAAACTTGAATAAATAGTATATTTGCGCAGAGATAACTTACATGTTTAATGCTTATGAATCACTAGTGTCCCGTTAAGAT
>LSQX01005993.1_pt1 | contig 12249 bp, 12 predicted proteins | sample 654561 | NCBI WGS metagenome assembly LSQX01 (sample SAMN04489861, study PRJNA283612) | anaerobic digester metagenome | isolation source: 4 biogas reactors fed with cattle manure at either 37C or 55C with and... | place: Denmark: Kongens Lyngby | collected 2014 | reverse complement strand
CTTCTCAACGACAACCTTGTCACCCGCTATGGAGACACCGGACAATGGCAGATCGAACCCGTCCCCAAGGCGGCCCGCCTCGCTGTGGAGGCCATTGGCTTAACACTCCCAGAAACACCCTGCTGACACCAAACTTAGACACCAAATCCCGGAGTTCCGGATAATGCAAGATTCGGGTTGGAGTGGCTTTGTTTGCGCAAGAAAAAATGCCGGATGCAACAGTAAAAGTCCACCTTTCAGCGTCGCCCGTGACGGAAGCAACAGCTTGCGCTGCGTTTGCACTACCTTTATAGGATACATATCGACTACTGGCCTCGTTGTAGATGGTGAATCCCCCGGAGTCGGTCTCCAATTTCCAAACAATTGCTGCGTCTGGGTTCGTCAGCTGGTCGTTGGATGGGGCGATGGCTGTATGCTTAAAAAAACTTCCATCATTCCCATTGTTCATGGCGAAGCCGGCAAGGCTGTTGGCAATCACATAATAACCATCCGTCAACTCCGGCAATGTCGTAATTTTAGTAAACGTGCCGCTGCCGCCATACTGCGCCAAGGCCGGCATCGCCAACATTCCCAACACAATGGCAAAACCAATGCTTACGCTAATGAATCGTGATGTTTTCATGGCAACCCCTCTGGTCTATCCTGTCTTTTTTAAATCCAAACCCCGCCCCGCCCGATCGGCGGGTGAGCTTCCCGCATGCGGTCCAAAATGAAACGACGCGCTCATTCTTGTTTTAGTCTAGCCAAACAAAATGCCGGTGTAAAGCTTTTTCAGCCATTCGCCCCCAGACAGCGTTTTGGCGGTTTGGCCGTCATTTTCATCCCCAAAAGCCCATAATCATCCCCCCCCTCCACCACCTGCAACCCGCCGCCTTTCTACCATCACGGGCGCCTCGCCCGCCCAATCCCGCCCGGCCGCGCCCTGGACAGAATATGCCGGTGTGGATCGATCAAGCAGATTGGGCGCAGCTGGCCAACGCCCCAGCAAGCACCTCGCAAACCCGGTCTTGCTCCGCGGGAGTCATGCCGGCATATAGCGGGAGAATCAGGCATTGATCGCGGGCTTTCTCGCTTTCAAGCAAGCAGCAGCACTCCCCGCCCAAGACGGCTTCATTCGACGGTTGATGTCCGCAAGACCAATCGCCTGCCTTGTAGGCCGGTTCCTGATGAGCGTTCATCACCCCCCGGCGTGAAGCCACTCTCCGCTCCAGCAAAAATTGCATGACTTCGGTCTGTTTGGCCGGGCCGGGCAAGCGCACACAGAAACTTTGCCAATTGGAGCGGGCCCATTCGGGTTCGCGCGGGAGGCCAAGCCCGGGTATGTCGCCGAGAAGCTCGAAATACCGGGCGGCCAACTCCCGCCGCATGGCCGCAACCTCGGGAATCCGTCCCAGTTGCACCCGGCCAACCGCAGCCTGGATGTCCGTCAGCCGATAGTTGAAGCCCAATTCCACATAGGATTCAAACTGGACCTGTTTGGACCGGTGGCGCGCCAAATCGGACAGACTCATGCCATGTTGCCGGCCCAATCTGAAGGATCGATCGAATTCGGCACGATGGGTGGTCAACATGCCGCCATCGCCGGTCGTGAGCAGTTTGCGGGGATGAAATGAGAAACAGGCAATATCGCCATGGGGTTTGCCAATCTTTTCCCACTGCCCGTTCCAGAGGATTTCACTGCCAATGGCACACGCTGCGTCTTCAATGACCGGCAAACCATGACGCCGGCCGGTTGCCACAATTCCGGCCAAATCGCAAGGCATCCCCAGTTGGTGCACACACAAAATGGCCTTGGTGCGTGGACTTACCGCTTGCTCGACAAGCGCGGGATTGATGTTGAAAGTGTCTGGCTCGATATCCACAAAGACCGGTTTGGCCCCGCAATACCGAACGGCATTGGCGGTGGCGATAAACGAATGGCTGACCGTGATGACTTCATCCCCAGCTCGAACCCCTGCGGCGCGCAGCGCCAAATGCAGGGCCGTCGTGCAATTGGAAACGGCGCAGGCGTGGGCCGCGCCGACAAAGGCCGCGAACTCATCCTCAAACGCCTGGACCTCCGGCCCTTGCGTCACCCACCCCGACCGGATGACACGCGCCGCGGCCTGTTCTTCTTCTTCACCCATCCATGGTTTGGCCAGAGGGATCATGTTCATTGTTCTTCTTTCTTGGCGCAGTCAATGCTGTCACAGCCGCCAGCACATTGGAACATCATACTTCCCAACTGCGCACCACTTCGTCCCGCAGCAATTCTGCCGGTTCCTTGCCGGAAGCCTGATACCAGCCGATCAACCGCTGCAGCCCGTCATCCAAGGCGATGCGGGACTCAAAATTAAGCAGACTGCGCATGCGGCTGCTGTCGGCCCACAGGCGCAGTACATCGCCAGGACGCGGCGGGTCATGCTGAATCACTCCATCGGAACGCCCGGTCAGTTCCAGAACTTTATGGGCCAATTGCCCGATTTCGATCTCCTGACCCGAACCCAGGTTGATCGTCTGCCCCAGCGTGTCCGGGTTCAGACCAGCCTGCAGAATCCAATAGGCGGTCTCTTCCACATACATGAAATCACGGGTTTGGCGGCCGTCACCAAACACAATCAACGGCTGCCCGGCCAGCGCGCGCAGGATGAATTTGGGAATGACCTCGCCACTGTCTCCTTCGTGGTGGCAGCGCGGCCCATAGGAATTGAACGGTCGGACCACGGTGGTCGGGAAACGATAGGTGTCCCAGTAAGCTCTCGTGTAACAGTCGCCGGCCAGCTTGGACGATCCGTACACGGTATGGGGATAAGCCGGTGTTTCCTCGGTAATGGGCACTTGGTGTGCCGTGCCGTAGATCTCCGAACTGGATACATACACAAACCGCTGGATGTCCGCATCGCGCGAGAGGCGCAGCAAATCCAGGCTGGCCGTGGCATTGACGTCATGATTCTCGCGCGGCGAATGAATCGAATGGCGCACGCCCAGACATGCCAGGTGATAAACTCGAGCCACGCCCCGCAACAGTGTTTTCATCCGGTCCAGGTCGCGGATGTCGGCTTCAACGAACTCCACCTGGTCCGACAGCACTTCCGCGATGTTCTCGCGTTTGCCATTGACCAGATTGTCAACAATCCGTACGGCAAACCCGGCCGAAGCCGCCTGGCGCACCAGCTCGGAGCCGATGAACCCCGCCCCCCCAGTAATCAAAATGGTTTCTTGTTGCATGATGGCCTCCACGAAAACAATACTCTAGCTTCTCCATCCAAAGCTGTCGAACCAGACCTTGCAGCGTCAGAGAAACATCCGCTCATTTATCCCCGGTCCGAAAGAGTTCCAATTTCATCCTCAATGATAAACCGGGGGCGGTTCCGAGCCTCGTCCAGCGCGCGCCACACATACTCCCCCAAAACCCCAAGCATGATCATCTGCAAGCCGCCCACCACCAAAATGGCCACGATCAAGGAAGGATAGCCCGGCACCTGGGTGGAATAGACCAACCGATAAAATATGACGACCAGCGCATAGATAAAACCCGCCAACGCCACGATAATTCCGACATAGCTCATGAAGCGGATGGGCTTGTAGGTGAATGCAGTTACCGCATCCACAACGTGCTTAAGCTTCTTTTCCATGCTCCAACCAGATTGTCCATACTGGCGGGCCTGTTTGATATATGTAATTTTTTCCTGCTTAAAGCCCATCCATGTTATCAACGCCGTAATGCTGACATGTGTTTCCTTGAAAGCTTGAAGATAGTTGATGACTTTGCGATCTATTAAAAAATAATCTGCCCCCATAGAGGAGGTGTTCGCAATCCCGACATATCGACGCAAAATTTGGTAATAGAAACGAGAAAACATCTTTTTAAGCCAAGATTCCCCTTTACGCTGGCGGCGGACTGCCCAAACAATCTGGGCACCTTGGTGCCATTTCCCAAGCAATATTGGGATTGTATCGGGCGGGTCTTGAAGATCGGCAGCCATCACCACCGCACAATCGCCTTGTGCATGATGCAGTCCGCAAGACAAGGCTGCATGTGAACCGTGATTATTTGCAAAGCGAATTGCGCGCAGCCGAGGTTCGGTATTTGCCAGTTGTTGAAGAAAAGACCATGTGCCGTCCTGCGAGCAATCATCTATAACAATCCATTCCCATTGCATGCTAAGGGTGGACATGACATCTGTCAACTGCTCGTGCAGAATTGGCAGGTTTAAGGCCTCATTAAAGGCCGGCGTGACAATAGTTATCATATGGCTCATGAAATATCTCTCCGGCGATATACCTGACCTGTTTATCCATACTTGTCGTGGTGCTGTGCCTCTTCAATGATCATCGGGCATCTTGATTCAAGCTCTGAATCTCCTTCGGGGATGCACAATAAGTGTGGTGCACTGTTAATGAGGCCGGGCCGGATTGCCGTACACCACAGCACCACTTTCAACATTACCAACAACAACCGAACCCATGCCAACAATTGAATGATCGCCGATTTGCAGTCGTTCCCTGACGCTTGAACCCTGGCCGAGGTAAACATAGCGGCCAACACGTACATTGCCAGCCAAAATTGAATTTGTCCCAATCACAGAACCTTTTCCAATGGAAGATTTCACTCCGACAGTACCCCGTGGTTTGATCAAAACAAAGTCGTCAATGTGGGCAGAGGGATACACATAAGACATGGGGTATATAAAAACTCCGACTCCTAATGTCGCCGACGGTGACACCTTTGCTGATGGATGTACGACCGTTGGCCATCGTTCAGGGCCGGCACCTGTCCGCTGGAGAGTGAGCTCCAACATCCTCAAATTCTTGACACTGTAGATACCGTTGACAAAGTATGCATCTGGGTAGTTGCGTGCTTCTTCTATCGAGCCCAGAACAGGATAATTGGCCGCGACAGTCCCATGCAGTCTTGTGTCGTCATCTAAAAAACCCAATATGCGATATTCTGAAATGCCATGACTATTCATTTCATCAATGAGCTCGGCAAGACTTAATGAATGAAATCCAGCCCCGATGATTATCAGTTCTTTCTTTGCATTCATGCCAAGTATTTTCTGAGTAAAGAGCGGTACAAGCATGCAGGCATATGAATAGAAGATTCAGGTGAAACTTCGGCGCGATTCCTGACGAGGCGAAACAGGTGTTCATGACTTTGCAAAAAGTGTGGAGTGACTATAGTAAATAGTCGAGTCATTGTTTTTCTTAGTGCATTCATCATCAACCTCCCGCCACCATCACCAGAAGCCCCGCGATAATGGTGCAAACACCCGCTATTTTACGAAGATCAATCCGCTCGTTTAATACCCAGAAAGATAAAAAAAGCACCATGGGGAAACTTAATGACGACATGGCATAGATAATTGAATAGTCAACTGTGCGAGCAGCCAACGAAGACAATACTGGCGCACCTCCAAAAAACAATGCACCCGACAAAAACATAGGATGAAAGAATTTTGTCCAAAGCGGTTTTGGTAGGACAGCAACTTTTTTGAATAAAATTTGCCCGCCTGCAGTTAATGCTGCAGCAGCGCACAGCAATATATATCCCTGATTCATCCCTAATGTGCTGTAGGAAAATCAGTTTCCTCTATCTGATGCATGGATGTGGATATAATCCATACGCCACCCAAAATAATGACAGCCCCTGCTATGCGATGCCATAGAAAAGGCTCGTCGAATATCAACAGGCCAACAAAGATTGATAAAACATAGTTTAAGCCCAAGAATGGATATATATATGAAATTTGATATATATTGCCTAAATAAAGCCAGATTAATGCTCGAAATGAATAAATTAAAACAAGCAAAATGACCGCTGCCAGTAATATTTTGCCCTTGGAGTAAAATGTTGGCGAATACTTGATCAGCAGCGTGGAGCTTAAATTTAATAGCAAAAGAATTGCTATGGCCGATGCTTTCATACAGAAACGATACCCAATCATCTCTCACCTCTGAAGATCAAACCTGTGTCCTCAGACTGCCATTAATTTTCGTCGCAACTGACATGGAAGGCCATATTCGCTTGTGTTTGTTGTGTATCGTTCAAGGCTAAACAGCATAACGGGGGATTTTGCAAGCAAGCTTATAACACCAGCAGTGCTGGTTGGCGAGACTATCACTGACTGGCAACGCCTGCCTTTCACGGGAAAAAGGCTATAGTGCGGCGGCAAGCGCATTCACAACGGTTTGGATCTGATCGGGAGTGATTTCCGGATAGATGGGCAGGCTGAGCTCTTCGGCGCCAATTTGTTCGGCAACGGGGAAGTCACCAGGCTGGTGGCCCAGTTCAGCAAAGCATTTCTGCAAATGGACGGGAATGGGATAATGAATCCCAACACCGACACCCGCTTCTTGCATTTTCTTGGCTACGGCATCACGATTTTGAACAAAAACCCCGAAGATGTGTGAGACAGCGCGAACGGCCACCGCTTCCCGGGGCAGGCGCACGCCGGAGACACCGGCCAACGCCTCGCGATACAGCTTGGCGGCAACACACCGCTTCCCTGTCCATTTTTCGATATGCTTCATTACATATTCCAAACCCTTCGCTTGTTCAACAGACCAGAATATAGTACAAGGTTTCACTCAGCCCTCAATACTCTTGAATAGCGGCGGTATTTTCACTCGGAATCGGATGTTGAGGCAGAATCAAATAACTTCATTTCATAACTCCTATCGTGCTGGATTCTTTGGTTTTGCACTTCGGATTTCAGCATTTTTAAGCCGTTCTCTTGTCAGGGCCGAATCCCAGTCACTTGATTGATCTTTTACACCTTCTGTGCCCGCAAGTCCAACTATCTCTTGCCGGAGATCGTTTGAATTCGTGCCAGCGCCGCTTGATAGACGTTGATGCTGATACGGAACCCGTGCAATGCGATCAAGGCATCCAGTAGGCGCCGGGTTTCCCTGGCCGACAGAATCTTCCGTTGTTGCGCTCCCAGCAGAACCCCGAGAGTGCCTAGCGGGCGAATTCCCTGGGCTTCGGCCATAGCGCGGAGAATGCAATCGTCCGCCACGAGGAGATCCGCTTTCAGGTGAATCGCCAAAGCCAGGGTGGCATTGTCTGCGGCGCTCAAGGCGGCGGCATACGCCCGCGCTTTTGCAGACGGGTGGACACGGCATCGGATCAAAAAATCCTTCACAGCCTGACTTTCTGCTTCCGCCACCCCCGATCCCAGTACCTCGTTTTGAACCAAGGTAGAAAGGTGAAGGGTTACCCCAGAAATCGGGGCTATCAAATCCAATCGGTTCAGCTTCGCCAGGAAAATCAACGGGCTTGCATCCAGAACACACTTCACGGGGCAATATCCTTGTCCAAATCATCAGGGGAGTAGTTCATTTCCAGATTGAGCGATTGCATCCGGACAAGGAACTCCCTAAGGGTAAGACCTGCCATCTCGGCCGCACGAGAGAGCGTGGCGGCACCACGGCGATAAGCATCCGCTGCTTGCTCGAGCATGAGGTCGCGCACCCCGCGTCGTAAGGCCTGCTTGAAAAAAGCCGAGCGATCCATACCGCTCAATGCCGCAGCATGTGCAAATCGCTCCACCTCTCCCCCAGGCAATCGCATCGACAAGGTAACTGTCTTCATTTGTTTACTCCTTCGGCTTTTGTAAACACCCTACACTGGTTGTTAAAAAACGTCAAGAGCAGGGCTCTGGTGAACTCTTTGTCAAATTCCGCCTGTTGTCGAAGGTCGCACACAAAACAACTGCGGTCGGAAACAGTTCCCTGCGTTGAAGCCAATTTAGTGATGGGCGTTAGGAGCCGATGGATGCAACGAGGGCCTGAACAACAGTTTGGATTTGTTCGTGAGTAATTTCAGGAAAGATCGGCAGGCTGAGCTCTTCGGCGCCAATGTGTTCGGCAACGGGGAAGTCGCCGGGCTGATGGCCCAGTTCGGCAAAGCATTTCTGCAAATGGACGGGGATCGGATAATGAATGCCCGCGCCAACGCCCGCCGCCTGCAGGGCCTTGACAACTGCGTCGCGGTTTTTGACGAAAACCGCGAAGATGTGGTAGACATGGCGGCTGTCCGCCGCTTCCCGGGGCAGGCGCACGCCGGGAACACCGGCCAACGCCTCGCGATACCGTTTGGCGGCCGCGCGGCGCTTTTCGGTCCAGTCTTCGATGTACTTCATCTTGACGCCCAGAACCGCGCCCTGGATGCCTTCCATACGGTAATTAAAGCCTTTGAGATCATGATGATAGCGCTGGGTGGTGCCCCAATCGCGCAGCATCCGGATGGTTTTGTCGTAATCGGGGTTGTTGGTCACCACCGCCCCGCCCTCGCCATACGCGCCCAGATTCTTGCCGGGATAGAAGCTGAAACAGCCCATCACGCCCATGCTCCCCGCCCGGCGCCCCTTGTATTCGGCGCCGTGGGCCTGCGCGGCGTCCTCGATCACAGGGATTCCATGCCGATTGGCAATCTCCAAAATCGGATCCATGTCGGCGCACTGCCCGTAGAGATGAACGGGCATGATCGCTTTGGTGCGTGGCGTGATAGCGGCCTCGACATGGGCGGGATCCATGTTGCAGGTGCCCGGGTCCACATCAACAAACACCGGCCGCGCACCGGTATAGCTGATCGCCGAAGCCGTGGCCAAAAACGTCATGGCCGGCGCGATGACTTCATCGCCGGCGCCAATGCCCAGGGCCAGCAGCGCCAAATGCAGCGCGCTGGTGCCTGAGTTGACTCCGGCGGCATGGGTTACGCCGCAATAGGGAGCGAATTGTTTTTCGAAATCGGCCACGGCGGGACCCAGGGCAAAAGCCCCGGTCTCCAAAACGCGGCCAATGGCCGCATCAATTTCAGTCTTGATGCTTTGATACTGGGTTTTGAGGTCTACTAGTGGAATCATGGGATCATGATCGTGTGTATGCCCCGATTTGTCAAATGAAAGGGCCGCCGCTTTTACCCTGGATTATGCACGCGACAAGTCCGGCCCGGATGCGAGGCGTGCGGGGTGAAGCTGTATGGACCTACTGCGAACCCCGCAGAACAAAGCAGACGGGTTGGAATCGTCGCGCCTTGGGTCAACATGAATGAAAAATGAATTTTTCATGATTATTTCCGCATCATGCTGCCCTGCAGCAAATAACAAAACTTTCATCCATGTTGATGAATAATCCAGGTTACAATGCGCAAGCCGCAGTCCTCCCGGCTTGCTTGCCCGTGATGGTGCGGGCTTCAATCAGGTCAGTTCGACGGGTTTCCCGAGGTTCTTCAGCGATTCCGTCGCGGCCTCGAGAATGCGCACCACCCGCAGACCGGCCTGGCCATCGGTCAGTGGGCGCTTGCCGGTCTCGACGCATTCGATGAAATGCAACGCTTCCGTGCGCAGCGCCTCGGTGGTGTCCAACCGCGGCGCCCACATGTCGCCCGAACGATAACCCACCATCAACTGATAGGCTCCCTCCGGCTCATTCACGGTGATGCCCTTGTCGTACACTTTGACCTTTTCGCTGGGCTCCAGATCGTCATAGACGATCATTTTTTTCCCGCCGCCGATCAGCGTACGACGCACCTTGACGGGCGCCAGCCAGTTGACATGGAAGTGGGCGATAAGCTTGTTGGGAAAATAGCACGTCAGATAGGCCACGTCTTCCGGCTGGCCATCCACATGCGCCATCCCGGTGGCCGAAACGGCCCGGGCGGGCGATTCGAGCACAAAATCCATGATCGACAGGTCGTGAACGGCCAAATCCCAAATCACATTCACGTCATGCTGGAACAGCCCCAGATTGACCCGCACCGAATCATAGTAAAACAACGGTCCCAGCTCCCCTTGATCCACCAGCTCTTTGATTTTCCGCACGGCGGGAGTGTACAAAAACGTGTGGTCCACCATCAGGGTCAGATTGCGTTTTCCCGCCTCCTCAATCAGCCGTTCGCCCTCCGCCACCGTGGCCGTGAAGGGTTTCTCCACCAGGACATGCTTGCCCGCCTGCAACGCCTGCAGAGCCAGTTCATAATGGCTGGAAACCGGCGTGGCGATGGCCACAGCATCCACATCCGGATTGGCCACCAGCTCGCGGACATCCGTGGTGGTTTGAACGCCGGGATAACGTCGCGCGACCAGTTCGAGGCGTTCCGGACGCGTGTCGCTCACTGCCGTAACCACGGCCTTGCCACAGTCGGAGAAGTTGCGCACCAGATTCGGCCCCCAATAACCATAACCGATAACACCCATTTTCAGCATGATCCTACCTCACTTTCGTTGACAAGCTGTCGCTTTGATTCTTACACGCCATATCTTCGCGGGTCTTGCCCGCTTTCAACCGCCGCAGCACGTTTCCGCGCGCGCCGGTTTCACTGCCGGACCACGCAAACACAAAACGACCTGGCACTCAAGGGCAAAGCACGACCGGCGGCAGCAAATGCCTCTTTACCCTGGATTATTCACGCGACAAGTCCGGCCCAGATGCAAGGCAGGCGGGGCGAAGCTGTATGGGCAATCTGCGAGCCCCGAATAACGTCGTTGAACAATTCAGGTTCTGATCGGAATGGAGGCTATTCTGCGGGGTGGGCGCGGGCCATCAAGCGCGCGGGGACCCCCGCCACCACCTGCCCCGGTGGGACATCTTTGGTCACCACCGCCCCCGCGCCCACCAGCGCCCTCTCGCCGATGGTCACTCCGCACAAAATCGTCGCGCCGCTGCCGATGGAGGCGCCGCGCTTGACCACGGTGGGCACGCACTCCCAGTCCGCCTCGGTCTGCAGGCCGCCGTCATCCGTGGTGGCACGGGGGAATCGGTCGTTGATGAACATCACCCCATGACCGACAAACACCTCGTCCTCTATCGCCACCCCTTCGCAAATGAATGTATGCGAAGAAATTTTGCACCGGGCGCCCACTGTGGCGTTTTTTTGAATTTCCACAAAGGTGCCGATCCGGGTGTCGTCGCCGATGGCGCAACCATACAGATTGACCAGATTCGGATGGTGGATGATGACTCGTTCGCCCAGTTGTACGCTATCAGCAATCATGTTGATCTCCGGAGTTTGACGTCTATTAGTGCATGGCGGCCGCTTCAACCGACCTGTCCCATCCTGCTGGTTTTGGTTTCGGTGGTCAACCCCGGGTGCGGGTCCGACCCGCGAAGATCAGTCGAAGTCCACCTGGATGAGGTAGAACGCGCGGTTGACCGGCGGATCTTCGTCGGTGAGTTCGTTGCCGGAATCGTCGGCGGCAATGCCAGCTTCGAGCACCGCGAAGGTTGCAAGGTCTGGGGTGAGATCCGTCGTGCGCAGCACCTTGTAGGTTTCTTCGACGCGGCCGGTCCAGCGGATGGTGATGCCGGTTTCCGCCTCTGCGACGGGGGCGGCGAATGCCAGTTTTCCGGGGACGCGCCCCTGGGCGCCGCCCTCTCTCTCGGTATTGTCGTTGAGGACGCTGACAACCCGGTAGAAATTGGTTCCACTGTCTTCGGCGTCCGTATCAAGCCAGCTATAGACGCCGCCGGCGGCGGGAATCATCGTGCTGTTGAGGCGGTTCCAATCGCCGTTGTCATAGCGCTCAATCCAGAAGCCCTGCAGGTTGTATTCGGACTTCATTCCCCAACGAACAACGACATCGCCGCTGGCTTCGGTGCCCGCGGTGAAGAATTCGGTGCCGGTGGGCGGTTCGCCCACAGTCAGCGTGCGCTCGACGGGTTGCGCGGCGTTGTATTCCTCGTCGCCCGCCTGCGTGGCGCGGATGACGGCTTTTCCCGCCCCCAAGCCCGATTATTTCACAATTCTCGCCCCAAAACAGCCATTTTTAGCCTGGATAATTCACGCGACAAGTCCGGCCCGGATGCAAGGCAGGCGGGGCGAAGCTGTATGGACAACCTGCGAACCCCGAATAACGCCGCAGACGGCTTGGAATCGTCGCGCCGAAGGGCAACAGGGATGAAAAATAATTTTTTTATCCAAATGTCCGCATCATGCAGTGCAACAATAAGTAAAGATGTTTTCATCCATGTTGATGAATTATTCAGGTTAGGAATTTTCACCAAAAATTCACCCGACTTCTCCATTTTCGCCCCCTTCCCCCATTTCCTGCGGATTTACACCAAAAAACCACTCTCAACCGCCTCAAATCCATTCTCACATATTACTATTATGGCAGGTGTCCGGTACCCGTGAAAAGGGGAGACAGAGTGGGTGTTGGCTTCCTTTTCCGATACCATCGGAATCATCTACAAAAACAAAGGAGCAACACCCGATGAATGCGATACTACAAGACTCCCCGACTGAGCAAGCTCGTCGTCTACGCC
>LSQX01308555.1_pt1 | contig 12250 bp, 13 predicted proteins | sample 654561 | NCBI WGS metagenome assembly LSQX01 (sample SAMN04489861, study PRJNA283612) | anaerobic digester metagenome | isolation source: 4 biogas reactors fed with cattle manure at either 37C or 55C with and... | place: Denmark: Kongens Lyngby | collected 2014 | reverse complement strand
GTGACCCGTCCAGGTGATGTTATTGATTATGTGGTTCTGCCAAATGATAATAAGGCTAATGCCAAGTCAAGCCGGGATTCCCAACCTACGCCGGCACTAAAAGAAGCAGTAGAAGCATTGGAAAGACAGATGATCGCTGGCGCTTTGTCTACCTATGGATCTACTCGTAAAGCAGCGCGCGCTTTAGGAGTAAGTCAGCCGACTGTTGTTCGCAAAGCAGCTCGTTACGGCTTGCATAGCGACAGCCAGACTGATGCATAAACGAATCGGGTGATGCAATAATGCACCAGAGTAGCCTCATATTTATCTGAAATTGCGGCTTGATGCCGGTACTTGCTTCATGGAAGACGACGATCGCTAAGCTGATTTAAGCGAAACGTTTTATTTATGAATCGCCTTGAAGTCCACCCCGAGAGACTTTTCGGCGTCCTGGTATTAAATGGCGTATGGAATTATTTAAAAAGTATGATAGAATTCGGGCTGTGGCTAGCTTAGCGTAGGCAATTAATTCATTGGTACAAATATTCTCATGAGCTGGCATGATAATTGCATTAATAAATGTCAGGATGTTAGGAGTGCTGGAGAGGTGAATTCAATTATTGATGCTCAAGCCGTCGTAGATGTGCGCAATGGTGATATAAAATACATGAATGAGGTGAATTTATTATGGCATTAAAAACTCCCCAACAGTATTTAGACGATCTTCGTCAGCTTAAAATTGATCTCTATATGTTCGGTGAAAAAGTGGATAACTATGTTGACCATCCGATTATTCGGCCATCTATTAATGCTATGGCCATGACTTATAAACTAGCTCTGGATCCTGAATATGAAGATCTGATGACGGCAACTTCCAATTTAACCGGACAAAAAGTTAATCGGTTTACCCATTTGCATCAGAGCACGGAAGACTTAGTGAAAAAAGTAAAAATGCAACGTCTGCTAGGTCAAAAAACTGGTTGCTGCTTCCAGCGTTGTGTTGGAATGGATGCCTTCAATGCTGTTTATAATACCACTTATGAAATTGACCAAGCCAAAGGTACCGATTATCATAAGCGCTTTATTGACTTTATGAAGTACGTTCAGGATAAGGACCTGGCTGTAGATGGTTGTATGACTGACGCTCGTGGCGACCGCTCCAAGAGTCCCGGACAGCAGCCTGACCCGGATGCCTACCTGCGCGTAGTCGAAAGACGGGCAGATGGAGTGGTGGTTCGAGGATGCAAATTGCATCAGACTGGTATGATAAACTCCCATGAAATTTTGGTTATGCCCAATAATGCCTTGAAAGAGGACGAAAAGGAATGGGCTATTGCTTTCGCCATTCCACTGGATACCCCAGGTATGGTCTATGTTTATGGCCGCCAGTCCTGTGATACCCGCAAATTGGAAGGCGGAAATGTAGACGTTGGCAATATTCACTTTGGCGGTCAAGAGGTTATGACTATTTTTAACGATGTATTCGTACCCACTGATCGCATATTCATGGATGGCGAAACTGAATTCAGCGGCACTTTGGTAGAACGTTTTGCTGGTTATCATCGTCAGAGCTATGGTGGATGCAAAGTAGGAGTTGGCGACACTTTGATAGGGGCAGCCAAAGCTATTACCGATTATCAAGGTGCCAGCAAAGCATCCCATGTGAAAGACAAGATCATTGAAATGTGTCATTTGAATGAGACCCTATATGCCTGTGGTATTGCCTGTTCTGCCGAAGGACGCAAGACTGCGGCCGGCAATTATCTAATTGATCTGCTTTTAGCCAATGTTTGTAAGCAGAATGTTACCAGATTTCCTTATGAAATCGCTCGCATAGCTCAGGACTTAGCCGGTGGTTTATTTGTCACCATGCCGTCCGAGAAAGATTTCGATAATCCGGAAATTGGTGACCTGGTCAAGAAGTATGTGGATAGCGGCAATGTTCCAGCTGAACATCGTCAACGCATGCTGCGTTTGGTAGAAAATTTGACTATGGGCTGTGCAGCAGTAGGCTATTTGACCGAATCCATGCATGGTGCCGGATCACCTCAGGCTCAGCGCATAATGATTGCTAGATTGGTGGATCTGGAACACCGTAAAGAATTGGCTGAGAAATTATGTGGCGTAAAAGAAAATCCCGATATTGATTGGGAATAAAATATTTACTGACTTAATACAGTAATGATTGCAGCAGCATCTTAGTTGTAACTTAAGTAGTTAACAAGAATACAAAGCAGAATTGAACAGACTAAGCATTATAATCTAGATGTAATAATCGATCTCAACCGGAGTCAGTATATGTCTGAGCAGGGTCTTTATATATACCAGGAGACGTGATTAGATGAAGCTACGCATCAAATATTGCGGCGGATGTAATCCTATTATTGATCGTTCCAAACTAGTTGCAGCAGTAAGAAATGAATTATCACAAGCAGTAGACGTCGAAATAGTTGATAAAGATGCGGATGTAGGACTACTAGTTAGCGGTTGTCAGGTATGTTGCCCCAATCTGTCGCAAATCGAAGATCAGGCCAGGCACTGGGTAATTGTCGGTGGAGACCTGGTGGATCATCTGCCGGTTTCCATCGACCAATTACCACAAATAGTGGCAGAGAAAATTTTAACAAAGTTGAACCACGGTAGTTAGACTACCCTGCTTGACCAATAAGAAAAACGCACTGTAGCCGACACAGTGCGTTTTTTTCATGCAGGATCCAATTCACGGCTTCTAACCATTTGGCGGGTTGAATATTTTGCACCACTGCTGGCTTGGTATTGTGAAACCATTCGAGTAAACTAGTAGGTAGGTGAATTCCAGCGAGCGTTATAACATACACAACACAAAAGGAGTGATAGTTTTGGTAATAGCTGGGCTCGTAGTAATTTTACTATTGGTTTTGGCTCTTCCTTTCCTTATTAAACCCATCGAAGAGAATCTGGAACCATTTTTATTTGTTATGGGGGTGGCTGCCGCCCTGATATCTGGCATTATGAGCAAAGAATTGATATTGGAAGCCTTGGAAGAACCTATCATGATTACGGCGGCGGTATTCATTGCCGGGGCTTTGTTTTATATTTTGCGAAAGCAATTTGCCCGCTTTATGGATAAGGTATATAAGGTGATACCTGTATGGGTAGTGGTGTTCTTAGTTATTGTTATTTTAGGACTGATTTCCAGTGTGATTACCGCAATCGTTGCCGCTATTATCTTAGTTGAAGTCATATCTTTGCTGCCCATGGAAAGAAAACATAAGATCACCATAGTTGTGCTAGCCTGTTTTTCCATTGGCCTGGGAGCCGCTTTGACTCCTCTGGGCGAACCTCTCTCTACCATTGTTGTTTCTAAACTTGATGGGGAGTTCCTCTACCTCTTTTATTTGCTCGGCAAATTTATCATCCCCGCTGTAGTGGCCTTCGCCGCTATTGGCGCAGCCTATACTGTCTGGGCTATGCGGGAGCAGAACAAGCTGGGAACAGCGGATCTAGCTGCAACCACCGAGGGAGAGTCCTTGCATGAAGAAGACGAAATAGAGCAGGAAACTTGGAAGGGCATCATTGTTCGGGCTTTTAAGGTCTATCTCTTTGTTATGGCTCTAGTATTCCTGGGTCAAGGCTTCGTTCCCCTTATCGATAAGTATATCCTGACCCTTGATTATCGGATACTTTATTGGGTAAACATGGTATCTGCAGTATTGGATAATGCTACTCTGGCAGCAGCAGAAATCAGCCCTCAAATGAGTGTTTTGCAGATCGAAGCTATCTTAATGGGTCTGCTTATCAGCGGAGGCATGCTTATTCCGGGTAATATACCCAATATCATTGCTGCATCCAAACTACGCATAAGCAGTACCGAATGGGCTAAAATCGGGGTTCCTTTTGGACTGGTAGTTATGGTGATCTTCTATGTGATTCTTTTCTAAACTAAAAGCCAACTGTCAAGCTGTTTTCAAATCCCCTGGATAATAATATCCCGGGGATGTTTTTTTTCAGGGCAAAACAAGGCAGAGTTTTAGGCCACAAAAAGACCCTTGATCTCAAGTGGATCAAGGGTCTTAGGGGAATTTACAATATTAGAATGACGGCACACAGGAGTCCGGATAATTGGTCTCCAAAAATTCCTTTACTTCTGGGGACTGCATGGCCTTAACCAGCTTCTGAATTGATTCCTTGTTCTCATCTTCCGGACGTACGACCAGCACATTAGCAAAAGGAGAATCCTTGGGTTCCATAAAAATAGAATCCTTAACCGGATTTAGATTGGCTTCCAGTGCATAGTTGCTGTTTATAACACACAATTCTAAGTCTTCCAGAGCACGAGGGAGCATAGCAGCATCCATCATGGTGATTACTATTTCTTTGGGATTTTCAGCTATATCCTGCTCAGTTGCCTGTACACCGACTCCTTCAGCCAATGTGATCAGGCCGGCGCTTTCCAGTACCATCAGGGCGCGACCGCCGTTGGTAGCGTCATTGGGAATTCCCACTTTCGCACCATCACTGAGTTCATTTACATCAGTCAAGGTTTTTGAATAAACTCCCATAGGCTCATTATGGATCTTGGCTATCCATTTTAAGTCAGCCTGGTTTTGACTGTTATAGTCATCCAGATAGGGAATATGTTGAAAGAAGTTGGCATCGATCTCGCCATCTTTCAAAGAGGGGTTAAGTAGTACATAGTCAGTAAACTCTTTGATTTCCAGTTCAACGCCGTCCGCTTCCAAAACTGGTTTAACCACTTCTAAAATCTCAGCATGTGGCTTGGCAGTGGCACCCACCGCCAGTTTTTGGTCTTGATCAGCCGGTGCCTGACCTTGGTCAGTGTCGCCTGAACAACCAACTAAAGCCGCAGTCATAAACACTAGACTGAGAATCAGTACGATAAGCTTTTTCATTTATTTACCTCCTTCGGTTAACCGCTTTCGCTGCCAGGGTATCTCCCAGTACCTGAACACCCTGAACCATAATGACAAGAACAACCACAGTAACTAATAAAATTAAAGTTTGATAACGTTGGTAGCCATAATAGTAGGCAAGAGTACCCAATCCACCTCCTCCCACTATACCGGCCATAGCCGAATAACTAACCAAATTAATGGTGGTTATTGCTACCCCCAGGATAAGACTAGGACTGGCTTCAGGGAGTAAAACCTTAGTAATGATCTGCCAGGCATTGGCTCCCATAGACAATGCTGCTTCGATCAGACCCCAATCTATTTCCTTCAGACTGGTCTCTACCAGCCGAGCTACAAAAGGAACTGCTGCTAAAGTCAGTGGAACCATGGAGGCCACTGTACCGATAAAACCCCCCACTATAAGTTTGGTCAAAGGTATTACCAAAATAAGAAAAATGATAAAAGGTATAGAACGAAAAATGTTGACAATGACGCCCAGGATACGATTTAAAGGGAGGTTCTCCAGAATATGACCCTTTTCCGTAATAACTAGGATCACTCCTAAAGGAAGGCCCATTAGATAAGCCAGCGCTGTGGAAATGATAACCATGTAAATGGTTTCCCAGGTGGCCAGAGTCAATTTTTCCATAAGCCAAGAAAAATCTACTGTTGCGGCACCAACCAAAGAGTGAAGGTTGAGTAGGGCAATGGCATCAAACATTCTTCAACACCTCGATTTCCAAACCGCATTCCCGCAGGTAAGCCATAGATTGATCTAATAGGGAAGCCTCTCCAATAAGTTCTAGTACCAAATTACCAAAGGGGGTATCTTTGACTCGGTCAATGTTTCCATAGAGAATATTCACATCGATATCGTAGCGCCGAATCATCGAGGATATGATCGGCTGTCCGGCCGAACTGCCAATAAAAGAAACCCGGATCAGACGAGTTGGCAGTCCTTGTGGGTGCATTTTGGCCAGAGTCAGATCCTCAGGTATGTCGTTCTTAACTACCGCGTTTATAAAACTATGCGAAGTTGGAGTAGCGGGATTGGTGAATACCGACAACACGTCGCCAATTTCAACGATGCGAGAGTTGTCAATAACTGCTACCCGGTCGCAAACCTGCTTGATAACGTTCATATCGTGAGTAATCAGCAAGATAGTCAGGTTCAATTGATGATTAATGTCCTTTAACAGCTTGAGAATAGAACGGGTAGTTTGCGGATCCAAGGCGGAGGTTGCTTCATCTGAGAGCAGCACTTTCGGATCGTTAGCCAGGGCCCGGGCAATACCTACTCTCTGCTTCTGCCCGCCGCTGAGCTGTCCCGGGTATACCTGGGCTTTATCGGTCAGACCTACCAGTTCCAATAATTCATTCACTTTAGCTTTAGCTTGAGCGGAAGGCACCCCGGCGATCTCCAGCGGAAATAGGATGTTGTCAAACACCGTGCGTGAAGACAAGAGGTTAAAGTGCTGGAATATCATACCTATTTTCTGGCGGGCACTTCGCAACTCACGTCTTTTCAGAGACGTGATCTGTTGACCATCCACGTGGATAGATCCCTGGGTCGGGTTTTCCAACATATTGATACAGCGAATTAAGGTGCTTTTGCCAGCTCCACTTAGCCCGATGATCCCAAAAATCTCACCTTTATTTATAGATAAAGTGACATCATCGAGAGCCAGGACCTGGTGACTGGGAGTTTCAAATATTTTGGTCAAGTGTTCGATTTGGATCAAGGTCCCGTCCTCCTTTATTGCAAAAATAAATGCCTCCTGGTGCTCAGCCGAAGAGGCAAGATAGTTTTTATATACCTTGCTCTTATCTGCCAGACTTGCATCTGCAGGAATTGGCACCATACCCAATGGGCGGTTGCCGGGCTTCATCGGGCCAGTCCCTCAGCCACTCTTGATAAGAGGATCACACTATTACATTACTACTAAGTGTAGCACCTGGCCGGGCTGACAGTCAATACAAATGAAGAGCCGGTCTCACTTTACTATAGGGGGGTCATTTTGCAGTACGATCCTCACTATTTGCCCTTGCCGCACCTGAAATACAATGCAACGGCTGTTGTCGTCGCCAAATACTGCATCAAAATCCTCGGTATTGCCGTTGTCAACCCAGGCATACTGTTGTCCATATTTGGCAATTGCTACGTCAAAAGAATCTCCTACTCGTATGCCACGAAAGGTAGGCAGATTCGGATTATCTATATGAGCCCGATGTAAGATATTTTCATCTTCAGTAAAGGTAAATAGAATATCATCCGTATTTAAGCTGAAAATGGTACTGATGCCTAACATAGACCCATAAGGATAGTGTTTCATAACCGTTTCTCCAGGAGTAGAACCAAGCTCCACCAAATGACTCCGCCAGTCCAGTTGAAAGTCCTGATCATCCAAGACCGCAAATTGATCCGGATAATGAATGTTTAGTTTATCTCTGCTGCCAGCCACTGAAAGGCCCAGGCAGGCCACGGCCACAATAATTACCACAATAACCATAATTTCACGTCGATCTCGCTGAAACATAATCCCCCCACCTTGCCTACTGTCTGTTGAGCAACATTTTCTATATTATTATACTACAAAGGGCTGACAAACCAAGGGTCAAGGGGTGATAGATTCCCGAATGGGAATGAATGGGATTACAGGCCGCTACGCGGAAAGTTAAAATAAACGATTGCGGTGGGAAGGAAAGACAGAAGGGCTGGGAAGCCGTATGGTTCGTCAGCCCCAAAAGTGAGGGCCGATAGTGAACTAAAAGCCCGCTTGACAAGCTTTTGATCCGTATACTATAATGAATCTTGCTGATAGCAAAGCAATTTTATGCGGTAGTGGCGGAATCGGCAGACGCGCTAGATTCAGGTTCTAGTCTGTGCAAGCAGGTGGAGGTTCAAGTCCTCTCTACCGCACCATATGATTTTTGAGGAGTCTACAAGGGCTCCTTAATTTTGTTTCTGCGGTTCTATGACATATTAGCTGGGCCGCACTGCTAGATGACTAGCTAGCAACCCTACATTTTGCCGACAATGTTATAAAATACTAGTAAAACACTGGCCCCAATCAGTAGGCTAAGCACGATCAAAAACAGGGCGGCTCGATTAGATAAAAGCTGTTTTAACCAGTCCATTATTGTTCAACCTCTCCGTAATATAATAAGAAGCCTGTCTCTGCCGATATGACTTGGAGTAATATTCGAGATTGCTGGGGGAAAGATCCTTCGGTCGTTCCTCCCTCAGGATGACAATTAAAGGTCGTGCGGGATGATACCCCTTCGGGGCATACCCATAGGGCACGGGGCAGACAAAACAGGCTTTTTCAATGGCCGTGAGCTTTCTAGGGATTACACCTAGTACAGGGATCATAACCTGAGGCTATGGCCTCGTCGCGATGGGTGAAGTATTCACGATTTTCGTCCCGTATTCTTTTGACCGAACTGCAATCAGGTCGATGAAAACGCGTCCCATGTATACTGGCAATGTATTGAGATTTTACCTCTTCCGGGCTACTGGGCTCGTCGGCCTCCTCAGGCATTTCTGGGGTTGTGTTTTCCATTGCAGGGAGATAATCTGTATCGGGTAAAGACGAATCTGCTAGGGAAGATAGGGGTGTTTCGGCAATAACAGGAGACCCTCCTGTCGCCTCAGTGACTGGCTGGGCGATGAGGTCACTATGGAGAATGCTAAAGGCCTGCATAGCTTTCGACAGGTAGTAGATAATCAAGACTAACAGTACTACACATATGCCGGACAGTATCCAGTTTAACATCCTGTCGCCTCCCCGCTCGATCTATAAATTCAAGCCCATGTGATAAGCTAAATAAAACACACCCGGGCGAAAACACTGACGCTCGGCCACCCCTTCGATGGTAAAACCCATGGATCGATAAAGATGTATGGCGCGGTGATTATCAGTGCGAACTTTCAAATTTATTTTTCGTATATGGTTTTGAGCCGCCCATTCCAGCATAGTATCCATCATGATACGTGCCAGACCGTATCCCCAGAATTCTGCCACCACCGATATGCCGAATTCACCATGGTGACGCGTAAACGGCCAGCGACCGCATTGAAAATTCAAGGTGGCCAGAATGCGGGCATCATCAGTAGCCATAAGAAATAAGCTGTCGGTTCTTTTAGATGCCTGCTCCAAGTATTGCCTGGCTTGATCGGTGTCCATGGTAATTTGCTCAGATGAGAAAGCCAAGAAGTCGGTCTCATTTGCTACCTGACAGAGGTAATCCAACCAGGCTGAGGCATCCTCGGCAACAACTGAGCGTATCGTTATGGCTCTATCTTTTATAAACAGCGTAGATGGTTGCAAACTATCTCCCCCGAAGTTAGTAATACAGTGGTGGAGGGAAAATATATTTAGGGATATACTATTAATATATCATGAGCAATTGTTGTATCCAGACTAACATAAAAGGAGGGTTCTATGAAAAAAATTGACGTTCAATTCCAGAAGTTAGTTGACTGGGCTCAGTTGCCGGCATACGAGACGACCGGCGCAGCCGGATGTGATCTTTCTCTGGCGCTAAGAGAAGAAATAGTGCTTTATCCCCATGAGGTACAGAGTATTTCTACCGGATTTGCCATGCGTATTCCTGATGGCTACGAAGCCCAGATACGCAGTCGGGCTGGTATGGCTCGTAAGGGCATTATTGTGGCCAATGCTCCCGGTACTATTGATGCTGACCATCTGGGGGAGGTAAAAGTGCTGCTAGTTAATATAGGTAACAAGCCCATTAAAGTTGTCCCCGGCCAGAAGGTAGCCCAGATGGTTTTTAGCCCAGTAATACAGGCCCAGTTTCAGGAAGATTAGTTATAAGAAACTTCCGTGATTAGTTGAATGGACTACATACGAGACTTGAACAAATTTACTACCCTGAACCACAGCATTTGATCTATAGGAGGGACAATTTTGAAGAAGTTAGCTCTTAAGGCTGAGGATACGGTGCTTTTAATAATTGATTTACAGGAAAAGCTGATGAAAGCTATGAAAGACCGAGAGCGGGTTTATAAAAACACCGCACTACTGCTGGAAACCGCCAAACAGTTTGATATTCCGGTGATCGTTACTGAGCAGTATCCCCGTGGTTTAGGCAAGACTGTCCCGGAGGTTGCTGAACATCTGCCCGAGTACTCCAGTGTAGAAAAGACCAGTTTTTCTGCTTGTACTCCAGATTTTAATAGTGTCCTCGGTGATACCAAACGTCGCAGTGTCATTGTTACCGGTAGTGAAACCCATATTTGCGTGTTTCAGACCGTCCGTGATTTAGTGGAGGACGGGTTTCAGGTCTATGTACCCCGCGATGCTGTTTGTTCACGTACTGATGAAAACTACGAAAATGCCCTGGACTTGATGAAATTAGCTGGGGCAGTGGTGACTAACACGGAAACCGTTGTATTTGATCTTCTCAAGCAATCAGGCACCCCACAGTTTAAGGCGATATCTCCATTAGTAAAATAGTTCAATAGCTTCCCTAGTTCTGATGGTGTTTTAATCATTTGCTTTGGATCAATCTGGAACAGCACTGGTGCATAATGCGAGTTTAATTTGACAAATTTAAAAAGTGAACCTATACTTTATCTTTGGGTGCGAAAATCTGCCCCCAAAAGCGAGTATGGACAGTAGATGCGGCATTCTGGCAATGCCGTTTCTATATTTGAAAAGGTATTTAATCTAATCTGGGAGTGAAGTAAAAATGTTAGAGAAACTGCGTAATATTGGTATTATAGCTCATATTGATGCAGGCAAGACCACTACTACCGAGCGCATTCTCTTTTATACGGGATTGACACACAAACTAGGAGAGACCCACGATGGGGAAAGTGTGATGGATTTCCTTCCTTATGAAAAGGAAAGAGGTATCACCGTAGAATCTGCAGCTACCCGCTGTGTATGGAGAGACCATGCCATTAACATAATCGATACGCCCGGGCACGTTGACTTTACCGCTGAGGTAGAAAGAAGCTTACGTATTCTCGATGGGGTAGTGGTGATATTCTGTGCTAAAGGTGGAGTGGAACCACAGTCTGAGACCGTATGGAGGCAGGCTGACAAATATCATACTCCGCGTATTGCCTATATCAATAAAATGGATGCCGTCGGCGCAGATTTTAAAAGAGTGGTTGAACAGATAAAAGTCCGATTGGGAGCCCATCCGGTTATTATGACCTTACCGGTTGTGGAGAGCGATACTCTGGCTGGGGTAATCGATTTGATCAAAATGGTCTACATTACTTTCGGGGGTCGGCTGGGCAATGAGGTACAAGAACAGGAGATTCCTGAAAAGTACAAGCAGGAAGCCGAGCAAAACCGACAGCTCATGATAGAAAGCATTGCTGAATTGGACGAAGCCTTATTGGACCCTTACTTGAATAATGATCCAATTAGTAAGGAAGAGATAATTGCGGCTGTCCACCGCCAAACTGTGGCCAATAATATGGTGCCGATTATTTGCGGCAGTTCATATCGTAATATTGGTGTACAGACTCTTCTGGATGCTATTATTGATTATTTACCGTCACCGTTGGAGGGAGAAACCCCAATAGCAATTTATCTGGGCGGTGAAGAAACGGTGGAAGTTCCGCCCGATGCCAGTAAGCAGTTTGCCGCATTAGTCTTTAAGATCGTCAGTGATCGCCATGTGGGCAAATTGGCTTTTGCCCGTATTTATTCGGGTACTTGTAAAGCAGGCAGCTATGTCTTTAACAGCAGTAAAGGCAAGAAAGAGCGTATTGGGCGTTTGTTAAAGATGCATGCTAACCATCGCGAGGAAGTAGGATCAGTTAAGGCCGGCGATATAGTAGCAATTATCGGATTCAAGGATATAGGAACAGGCGATACCATCTGTGATGAAGGTTTCCAGGTGCTCTTGGAATCCATCAATTTTCCGCAGCCTGTTATTCAAATTGCTATTGAACCTAAAACCCAGTCTGACCAAGCTAAACTGGGCGAGGCCCTTAATCGTATCTCCAGTGAGGATCCCACCTTTAAGGTGTCTTATAATCGCGATACCGGTCAAACTCTGATTTCGGGCATGGGCGAGCTGCATTTGGAAATAGTATCTGAGCGGCTCAGTCGTGAATTTGGGATCGACTTTAATATAGGGGAGCCCCAGGTAGCCTATAAGGAAACCATTTCCCATAAGGCAGAGCATGTTACCCGTTTTGTAAAACAAACCGGTGGAAAGGGACAGTTTGCCCATGTAGTAATGCGTCTGGAGCCCAGTGAAGAATTTGAGTTTTCCAGCAAGATAGTGGGTGGCAATGTGCCCAGAGAATATATTCCGGCAGTAGAAGCTGGAGTGCGTCAGGCCTTGGAGGAAGGGGTCATAAAAGGTTATCCGGTGGTTAATGTGAAAGC
>LSQX01305123.1_pt1 | contig 12250 bp, 13 predicted proteins | sample 654561 | NCBI WGS metagenome assembly LSQX01 (sample SAMN04489861, study PRJNA283612) | anaerobic digester metagenome | isolation source: 4 biogas reactors fed with cattle manure at either 37C or 55C with and... | place: Denmark: Kongens Lyngby | collected 2014 | reverse complement strand
GGCCAAGTCGGTGACGGTGGAGTAGCCGTGCCGGAGCAGAGGAGGACCACCTACGCCGACCTCGCCTTCGGGCCGCGGGTGCGGGCGCGGCAGCGGGAGGTCGGAGCCGACAACCGGATCGACCCGCCGGGGGACGCGCCTTTTCTTCTCGACGGCCGCGACCGCCGGCTCATCCGGGAGGCGGACTTCTTCCTGCTGTCCACCGTCACGGAGGCCGGCTGGCCCTACACCCAGCACAAGGGCGGGCCGCGCGGCTTCGTGCAGGTGCCTGACGGCCGCACGCTCGTCTTCCCGGATTTTCCGGGAAACAGGCAGTTCGTCACCCTGGGCAACCTCGACGCCGGCAGCCGGGTGTGCCTGTTCTTCGTGGACTTTCCCACCCGGCGCCGGCTCAAGGTCTTCGGCCGCGCCCGCACGGTGGAGGCCGCCGACGACCCGCAGCTGATCGCGCGCCTGGGGGAGGTGCCTGGCATGCCGCCCAGGATCGACCGGGCCGTGATCGTGCAGGTCACCGACGTCGATGCCAACTGCTCCCGCAACATCACCCCGCGCTGGGACGGCGCGGCGGTCGACGAGCGGATCGACCTCTACCGCCGCGACATCGCGGAGCTGAAAGCCGAGGTGGCCCGGTTGCGCAGTCAGCTGGGTTAAGCCGTCGCCGCCTCAGTCGCGGCCAGCCTGTGCAGGCGGGGGATCGGCATGCGCATGTTCAGGGCGGCGGCGGTGCCGGACTCGGGCCAGTGCAGCACCGCCGAGCGCTCATCCAGGGAACCCTTGACCACCGCCGGGTTGGTGCCCTGCGGGATGGGGCCGGACATCTTGAGGTTGAGGCCCCACTGGTCGGTCCAGAAGTAGGACTGGAAGTCGAGCGGTTCGGCGGCATCGCCCTGCAGCAGGGCGGCGGCGGCGATCTTCGCCTGTTCGATGGCGGCGGTCCAGATCGGGGTGCGGCGCGGACCCTGACCGTGGTCGATCCACACGACGTCGCCCGCGGCGACGATGGAGTCGGTGACGCGGCATCGCCCGTCGGCGATGAGGCGGCCGTCGACAAGCAGCCCGGAACCCTCGATCCAGGCGGTGTTGGGCAGGTCGCCGGCGGCGGTGACCACGATGTCCGAGTTCAACTTGGTGCCGTCGGCGAGCGCGACAACCATGCCCCCATCGTCCTCGCGGACAGAGGCGACCAGGGAGTCGATGACGTTCAGCCCGTGTTCGAGGGCGGCCTGGGTGAGTATCCCGCCGAGCAGGGGGCCGAGGTGCAGTTCCATCGGGGTGCCGGGGTGGACGAGGGTGACGTCGCAGCCCAGGCCCACCGCGCCGGAGGCGACCTCCATGCCCAGCGGGCCGCCGCCGATGACGGTGACCTTGGGGCGGCCGGTGAGGCTGGCCTTGAGGCGGGCGGCGTCGTCGAGCGAACGGATGGTGTACTCGTGGGTGGAGTCGGTGAAACGGCGCGCGTGGGAACCTGTCGCGATGATCAGGCCGTCGTAGGTGAGTTCGCCGCCGTCGTCGAGGCTGACCACTCGCCTGGCCTGGTCGAGGCCGGTGACCGCGCGGCCGAGCAACTCGGTCGCGCCGTGGGTGGCCGCGGGCAGGGTGCCCACGTCGAGGTCGTCGCCGGGGGCGAGCGCCACCTTCGACAGGGCGGGCCGGGAATAGGTGGCGTAGGGCTCCGCGCCGACGACGGTGATGGTCCCCTCGTAGCCCAGGCGACGCAGGGTGTCACCCGCGGTGAGACCGGCGATGCCGTTGCCGGCGATGACGACGTGGTCCATGGTCTAGACCAGCTTCAGCGCGGCGACGGGGCAGACGCGGACGGCGTCGCGGGCGGCGTCGAGCTGGTCGGCGTCGAGGTCACCGGGGACGTCGATGATGAGGGTGTCATCGTCGTCGAGGTGGACGAGGTCGGGGGCGGCCTGCTCGCACAGCCCGTGGGCCTCGCAGCGGTTGGTGTCGAGATGTAGGCGGGTCATGTGACCAGAATCGCAGAATAAGCCCGGGAAGTCGATGGATATTTCATCACGATCTACGCTGGCCCGCATGAGTCTGCACTTCACCCACGACACCCTCGGCCAGCGCGTCATGCTCGGGGCCGGCCGCGCCGCCGAGCACCTGCGGGCCGAGGTCGAGCGCCTCGGGGCCGCCCGCCTCATGGTCATCTCCTCGGAACGGGGCGTGGAGCAGGCCCGGGAGGTGGCCGGGCTCATCGACGTCGCCGTCCATCACACCGACGTCGCCATGCACGTCCCCGTGGAGGTGGCGGAGCGGGCGCGGGACGTCGCCCGGCGGCACGACATCGACCTCATGGTGGCCGTCGGCGGCGGCTCGGTCATCGGGCTGGCCAAGGCCGTCGCCCTGACCAGCGGAATCCCCTCCATCGCCGTGCCCACCACCTACGCCGGCTCCGAGGCCACCAACGTGTGGGGCCTCACCGAGAACGAGCGCAAGACCACCGGCACCGACGACCGCGTCCTGCCCGTCACCGTCATCTACGACTCCCACCTCACCCTCAGCCTGCCCGTGGAGATGTCCGTGGCCTCCGGGCTCAACGGACTGGCGCACTGCGTCGACTCGCTGTGGGCCCCGCGCGCCGACCCCATCAACGCCGCCCTGGCCACCGAGGGTGTCCGCGCCCTGGCGGAGGGGCTGCCGCAGATCGTCCGCGACCCGCAGGGCAGCGACGGCCGCGACGGCCGCGACCTCGCCCTCTACGGCGCGTACCTCTCCGCGGTGTCCTTCGCCTCCGCCGGCTCTGGCCTGCACCACAAGCTCTGCCACATCCTCGGTGGCACCTTCAACCTGCCCCACGCGCAGACCCACGCCGTCGTCCTGCCGTACGTCCTCGCCTTCAACGCGCCGTACGCGCCCGCGGCGGAGCGCCGCCTCGCCGCGGCCTTCGGTGCGCCGTCGGCGGTGGAGGGGCTGGCGCATCTCCGCGAGCTTCTCGACGCCCCGCGCTCCCTCGCCGCGCTCGGCTTCACCGCCGAGGGCATCCCCACCGTCGTCGAGCAGGCCCTGGCGGCCGTGCCCGCGGGCAACCCGCGCCCGGTGACGAGGGAGAACCTCACCGAGCTGCTGCGGGGAGCTCTGGGCGCCGGGCAGGTCTGAGCCACGTGTCACCGGGAGTGGCACAATAGCATCCATGGATCTTCTGACCACCCGCATCGACCTGGACGCCATCGCCCACAACACCCGCCTGCTCAAGGACCTGGTGGGGGATGTCCTCCTCATGGCGGTGGTGAAGGCCGACGCGTACGGTCACGGGGCGGCCCGGGTGGCGCAGGTGATGGCGGCCAACGGCGCCGACCGTTTCGGCGTGGCCACGCTGCGGGAGGCGATCAACCTGCGGGAGTCGGGTGTGTCCAAGCCGATCCTCGCGTGGATCTGGTCCCCGGAGCAGGATGTCGCGGAGGCGCTGTCCCTCAACATCCGGTTGGGCGTGCCGTCGGTGGCCCACGCGCAGGCGCTCGTCGACGCCGCCGTGCCCGCCCGGGTCTCCGTCAAGGTCGACACCGGCCTGCACCGCTCCGGTGTCGACGAGGCCGACTGGGCGCAGGTGTTCACCCTGCTGCGTGACGCCGAGCACCTCACCGTGACCGGCATCTTCTCCCACCTGGCCTGCGCCGACGAGCCGGACAACCCGATGAATGACCGGCAGGGGGAGGCCCTCGGGCGGGCCATCACTCTCGCCCGGTCGCTGGGGCTGGAGGTCCCGGAGAACCACCTGTGCAACTCCCCGGGCACCCTCACCCGCCCCGACCTGCACCACGAGCTCGTGCGCGTGGGCCTGTCGATGTACGGACTGTCCCCGATCCCGGGCGTCGATCCCGGCCTCAAGCCGGCCATGAGCTGGATCGGCCGGGTGCTCGTGGTCAAGCCCGTCGCGGCGGGCGAGTCCACCTCCTACAACCACACCTGGACCGCTGAGGAGGACGGCTGGCTGGCCGTCGTCCCCGCCGGGTATGCCGACGGCGTGCCCCGCTGGTGGCAGGGCAAACTGCAGGTGGGCATCGGCGGCAAGCTGTACCCGCAGGTGGGGCGCGTGTGCATGGACCAGATCGTCGTCTCCCTCGGCCAGAACGAGTTCGACGTGCGGCCCGGCGATGAGGCCGTCCTCTTCGGCGAGGGCGGCATGAGCGCCACCGAACTGGCGGAGGCCACGGACACCATCAACTACGAGATCATCTGCCGCCCGACGGGCCGCACCGTCCGCGAGTACGAGGGAGGCATCGACCTGTGACCGAGACGTTCCCACCGGAAGGCACCCGCGAACTGGCCACCGCCGAGGACACCCGGGCCTTCGCCGAGGACATGGGCCGCTCCCTGCAGGCCGGGGACGTGGTCATCCTCGACGGCCCCCTCGGTGCCGGCAAGACCACCTTCACCCAGGGCCTGGCCCGCGGTCTGCAGGTCAAGGGCCGGGTGACCTCCCCGACGTTCGTCATCGCCCGCGAACACCGCTCGACCGTCGGCGGCCCCACGCTCATCCATCTCGACGCCTACCGGATGCTCGGGGAGGGCTCCTCGGGTGATCCGTTGGGGGAGCTCGACGCCCTGGACCTGGACACCGAGCTCGCCGACGCCGTCGTCGTCGCCGAATGGGGCGGCGGTCTCGTCGAGCAGATCGCCGAGCGCTACCTGCTCGTGCAGTTCGACCGCGAAACGGCCGTCATCCGCGACCCCGGGTCGGAGGCGCGGATCATCAGCTGGCGGTGGGTGGAGCAGGCGGACTAGCTGTCCCCGCCGGCGACGAGCTTCGCGGCCTGCACGTAGTAGGGCTCGGATTCGCGTCCGGCGTTGAGGCTGGTGAAGGAGCGACGCTCGATGCCGCCGGCGGTCTCGTCGTAGATGTAGAGGATGGGCTCGGCGCCCAGGCGGGCGAAGGTGGCGCGCAGCGGCTGCGAGCCGAGGGCCCGGGTGAGGGCCGGAGTGGAGTCGAGGTGGGCGTCGAAAAGCGCGCAGACCTCGGTGAGACGGGGAGTCTGCAGGGCCAGGCCGCAGGACGCGGGGGACCAGCGGTGGACCGGGGAGAGGCAGTCGTCGCCGAGATCGGCGAGGACGTTGAAGGACGGGATGAGGGTGGATCCGGTGCACACGAGGGTGGCACCGTAGATCTTGTCTCCCGGCAGGCGGTCGGTGTGGTGCTCGAGGGTCTCGATGAGTGCGGTGGACAGGACGTGGCTGAACGATTCAATGGTCATGGTTCCTCCTGTGATGAGGCCGAGCATTCCACACCCTAACTTCCCGGGCGGGCGCACGCTCGGTGAGCGCGGGGGCCGCCCACCAAGCCGGATTGTCCGCCGGTGCCCCCGTGGAGAACCACGCCCGCGCCTTGGCCAGCTGCCAGTCGAGGAGCGTGCGCGCCGGGTCGGCGGACTGCAGGGCACGGTCGGTGGCGAGGACGAGCTCACGCAGCGGGTGCATCCCCGCAGGGAGGGTGGCCTCTGTGGGCAGGGTCCACAGGCTGGCGACGACGGTCTGCGCACCGCAGGCGACAGCGGCCGTCGCCAGGCCGAACGGCTCGGGATAGCGCAGGTCAGAGCCCGAGGCGCAGCCGATGAGACCCACCCGCCGGGGTGCCCGCCATCCGGCCCGCAGCAGGTCGCCCGCCGTCACCGGTTCCGAGAGGTGCAGCGTGGAGGATTCGGCGCTGGCCGTCTCCTCCCCGGCGGCGGAGACGTGCCCGACGAACAGCAACGAGCGGGCCCGGGCGGAGGCGGCGAGGAACTCCTGCCGTGACATCGGTGCGCGGGCCAACCCGGAGTAGGTGTCGGCCGCGGGCAGGGTGGTGGGGCGGACGAGCGGGACCAGCGGGTCGGTGTCGACGGGGCGGCCCAGGACCGAACCCAGCGGGCCGGTCGGGGGCTGCCCCGGGATCTTCGGGTCGATGACCATGAGGTCGGCGTCGCCGTCGTGGGGAGCCCCGGCGAGCGCGCGGACGGAATCGGGCACCCCCAGCACCACGTCGGCCAGCTCCCCGAGCAGCCGGCCGTCGGGGTGGGTGGGCAGTACGGCCCACGGCACCTGGGCCAGGCTGGGGGAGGGCCGGATGATGAGCCGACTGCGCCCCGCGCCGCGCAGCAGGGCGATGAGCTGCTGCGGGATGAGCATCGCCCCGAGCTGGGAGAAGTACGTCCACGTGTCCTGCGGGGAGCGGAAGGCCCCGTCGTGGAAGGTGCGGCGCAGGGCGTCCGCGGCCCCCTCCCCGGGGTGGATGTCGGGGAGTGTACGGGGAAAGGAGTCACGCAGGGCGTCCATCTGCGCCGGGATCAGCCGGGCGGTGAGCACGTCCCCGGAGCCGGCGGCCCGCCACGAGAAGTAGGTGGTGACCGCGTCCGCGTACGTGAGGTGGACCGTGTGCATGCCCCTCAACCTAGACCAGAACGGTTAAAGGCCCCGACCGAGGGCCGGGGCAGGGGTGGGGCGGATTAGGGGCAGGTGACCTCCAGTTCGAAGGACTTCTCCTGCGGGCCGGCCATCGGGTTGTTCATGTCGGCGGCGATGAGGGTGCCGCTGACGGTGTAGGTGTCGCCGTCGCGGGTGGCGGTGGCCTCGTTGCCGGGCACCCCCGGGGCGTAGGCCAGGGCCTCACCGGTCTCGGTGGAGCCCATGCCGACTGCCTGGACCTCCGGGGAGTCCCCGGTGCCGAGGACGGCGCTCAGCCCGGTGGCCTCCGTCATGCTGGTGGAGGCGATGGAGAGGGAGATGGAGTCACCCTGCTCGGCGCAGACGACGGTGGCGTCGTCGATCTCGATGGGCGTGCCGTCGACGCTGGCGCTCCACTCGCCGGAGCCGTCGGTGGACACGGCGACGTCGCCGGCGGTGATACCGGCGGCCCTGGTGGATTCGGCGGATGCGGTGGATGCGGTGTCGGATCCGGAGTCGGTGCAGGCGGCGAGTCCGAGGCCTCCGGCGAGGAGGGCGGTGGCGGCGGCGGTGAGCTTGAGGGCGGTGCGGGACATGAGGTTCTCCTTGTCTTCCCCGGTCAGCCCCTGTGGCTGTCCGGTGATCTCAAGGTATGAATCGGCCGCGGCTACCGATCACGAAAAGCTCACCAGTCGTCGAGAAGCAGCGCGCGTTCCGCCTGGTAGAGCGGCCCGTTGTGGTCGGCGGTTCCGCTTCTGCGTGCCGCGACGAGCCTGCGTATCGACGCCCGGTCGGCCGCCTCCTCCGCCACCGGCACACCGGTGGTCACCGTGACATCTGCGGCGTTGAGCGCCCAGGCCTGCGCCGGGGACAGCGGCAGGATGAGCGTGGCGGTCCCGGCGGCGTCGAGGGTCCCGGTGGCGTGGGCACCTCCCGCGTCGACGGCCACGGCCAGCCCGGTACCCACCGCGCCGGGCAGCAGGTGCACGGCGACGGCGATCTCGGGGCGGTCGAGCACCTCGAGGACCCAGGTGACGGCGTTCTCCGCGGCGTCGACACGCCCGGCGGGCACCCCCTGCCAGGCGTGCGGGCTCGTCCCGCTGAGCACCCCCGCCGCCGGAGTCGGGCGGTCCCCGCCGGCGACGAGTGCGTAGTCGGCCTGCGTGGCGGCGGCAGCGGGAACAACAGGCAGGGGCGTGGGCGCGGGTATCTCGTCCGGGGACAGCGCCATGATCTCGTCGAGGGAGTCGCTGAGCCGGGCGATCTCGGCGTCGAGAAGCGGGCGGTCGAGCGGTGGGACACCGTCGAGGACACTGGCCGGCCACCAGGCGCGCAACCAGTGGCCGAACGCGAGGTGGCGGAGGCGGGCGGCGAGCGGGCTGTCCCACACGGGGTGCCATTCCCGGCCGGAGACGAGGTCGACGTAGGCGCGTTCGCCGATGAGCAGGTGGAGCCAGTCCGCCTCCACCGGGTCGTGGACGGTGAGGAGGGGATCGGCGGGAGTGAGGAGCGGCCACTCGAGGGTGGCACCCCGGGGCTGCAGGGCGAGGGTGATCATGCGGCGGCCTCCAGGGCGTCGCGGATGAGCTGGCGGTGGTCGTACATGACGGAACGGGCGACCCCGCTGAGCAGGTCCCAGATCTCGTCGGTGTCGGCGGGGGAACGGCCCAGCACGTCGAGCCCGTGCAGCCGCGCCCACAGCCGGTGCAGGTAAGGATCCCAGAAGGCGTGGAGTTGGTCCACCACCTTCTCCTGCCGGGGATCTATCGCCCGGCCCTCGACGAGCAGGCGGCGCAGATGCATGACGTAGGCCTCCTTCGCCAGCCGGGACTGGATCCGCCGGAGCAGCACCGGGCCGAAATCGCGACGCGCCTGCAACGGCTCCAGACCGGCGGCGAGGACGATCCCGGCGGCGAACGTCGCGCGCCACCACGGGTCATACAGCCCCAGGGGTTCCCCGGCCCGGTGGATCTCAGCGGCGAGGAGGTCGGCGGCGGAATCCGCGTGCTCGCGGGAGCGGCGCAGCGCCCCGCGGACCCGGTGCTCCAGGGAGCGGTCGAGAACGAACCCGGCCTCCGCCCCGCGCACCGGGGGAGCGGGGACCGGGTCGGCGGCGGACAGGCGCACCCCCTCGACGGGGCCCTCCCAGGCGAAGGCCGCGAGGAAGGCGTCGACCAGGCCGGGGGTGTGGCGGATGGCCCGCCCCCAGTGCGCCAGGTCGGCCGACTCCGCCAGCTCCTCCCCGGTGTCGAGCAGATCCCACAGTTCCGCGGCGATGACCGCGAGGTCGGGGGCGGGGCCGGGGTGGCCCCAGTCGGGGAAGGGATCGGCGGGGAGGGCGTCGAGAAGCGTGGCGAGGTCGCGGACCGAGACCTCGCCGTGGACCTCCATGATGACCTCGTCGCAGATCTCCGCGGCATCCGGGCCGGGTGCTCCGTGGAGGCCGGCGAGTTCGAAGGCGCGGGGGAAGTAGAGCTCCTGGGCGTTGCCGTCGGTGATCCGGGCGCGGCGACGGGCGGCCCGCAGCTGCGGGAACCATGCGCTGGAGTGCGCCAGGTGGGTGCGGTGGGAGCGCAGCAGGTCGGTGAGGGCGGTGGCCTGATCCGCGCCGAGCAGCGGCCGGGCCAGCTCGGGACGCAGGCGAGGTCGGACGATGAGGGGGTCCACCAGGCACTTCACGGCCCGGGCCACGGGCAGGCCGTCGCGGGTGAGGGCGGGGGCGTCGATGCCCGCGGCCACCCAGCACTCCGCGAGGACCACCCTCCGCGGTCGGAGATCACCCACGCCTGTCCTCCTCGTGAGACGATATTTGCCGTGTCCAGTGTAAATGCCCTCGCCGAGTTCCGTGCCCTCCTCGATCAGGCCGGTGCCTTCATGGAGTCCGGCGACCCGCGCTGGGAGGAGGCGCTCGCCGCGGCCCGGGCGTGTGCCGCCGGCCTGCCCGCGGATGCGGCCGGGGAGGCCGGGATCCGGCTGCACATCGCCGACCACTTCGTCGCTCTCCGCGACAACGACCTCCCCCGGGCACGGGGGCACCTCGGCACCGCGCTGGCGCTGCTCGACGACGACCCCTCCCAGGACCCCGTCCGTTTCGGGCTTCTCGACGATCTGCTCAAGACCCACCTGCTCGCCGAGGATCTGCCCGCCGCGGCGGGCACGCTACGGCTCATGGAGTCCCTGGCCTGGGAGGGCCCGCAGCGGGAGGTGATGCTGCGCAACCGCGAGGGGGACCTGGCGCTGGCCGGCCACGACTACCGCGCGGCACAGGCCGCCTACACCGAGGCCGTCGCGGTGGCCCGGGCGCACCCGGAACTGGCGGAGCACCTCGGGGCCGCCCTCGTGTCACTGGCCACCGCCCAGTCCCACGCCGGTGACGCCGACTCCGCCGAGCGCACCGTCGCGCAGGCGCGGGCCGTGGTGGACTCCAACATCAACGACCTCGCGGGGCTCTACGAAGTCGAGCTCAGCATCTCCCGCATCCGGGGTGACGTCGCGGCCGCCCACCGCATCTATGCCGACTACCAGCGCTTTCTCGCGGACAAGGGGGAGTTCGCCCACCGTGTCCTCCACGACGAGGCGGCCGCGGGAAGCGCCCTCGAAGCGCAGGCGACGGGGGAGCACGAGCACGCGGCGGTGCTCTACCGGGAGCTGGCGGAAAGCGCCGGGCATGCGACGAACCGCTCGCTGTCGCTCCTGCGGGCCGCGGCCGCGACCTGGGATTCCGGGGACCACGCCGGGGCGTTCGCGCTTCTCGACGACGCCGCCGCAGGCCTCAGCGACTCCTCCTACCTGACCCTCCGCGCGAGCATCGAGATCTACCGGGCACAGTTCGTGGCGTCCCTGCCCTACCTGAGCATTCCGGTGGTGCGGTCCCTTCTACCCCGCGCCCAGGCCGCGACGATCGTCCTGCGGCACCTGTCCTTCCAGGTGGACACCGCCGCCGCGCGCCGGGAGTTCGCCCGTTACTGGGCGACCGAGGCCGTCGAGGTGTGCTGCCACCTCGCCTTCGAGATCGGCGACAACCGCTCCGTGGCCGACATCATCGACCTCGTGGCGGCCACTCCCGCGGTCCGCGTGGCCGGGCCCTCCCTCCTCGTGAGTGCGCCGCCGCGGACCGGTGGCCTGCAGGAGGCGTACCGGATCGCGGCGGCGGAGTACGGGGTGCGGGTGGAGGACCCGGACCCCAGGGGGTAGGTGCCCCGGGGGTTACGCGCGGCGGCGGAACAGCAGCAGCGCGCCACCGGCGACGGCGAGCAGGCCGACGGCGAGGACGGTGAGGGTGCCGCTGGTGCCGTTGGTGGCCAGCTGCACCTGCTGGGCGGCCGGGGCCGGGGTGACCTCGGCGGCCGGGGCTGCCTGGGCACCCTGCGGGGTGGCGGTGCCGGCAGCCGGGGCGTTGAGCGCCTGCTGCTGGGCGAGGACCTTGTGGTCGACGGTGTTGGTGGCGGAGTCGGACAGTACCTGGTACTCGACGTCCTCCTCGGTGCCGTTGCCGCCCTCGTCACCCTCGACCTCGCAGGTGATCTCCTCGCGCTCCTTCCAGGTGCGGGTCTCGGTGATCTCCTCCTCCACGACGGTGAACGGGACGTGCTCGAGGACCTGGTTCTTGTTGTAGCCGAAGTGGTAGACGGTCACGGTGTAGTCGCCGGTGGGGGTGTCGGCGGGGATGGTGGCGGTGATGGTGCGCTCGGCGGAGTCCGGGCCGGTGGACTCCGGCTTCTCGAAGGTCCAGCCCTCCGGGCCCTCGACGTCGCCGACCGGCCACTCGCCCTCGCGGGTGGCGTGCTCGGCGACGGAGCGGGTGCCCACGACCTTCTCCTCGGTCATGGACTTCTCGATGTAGCACTTGTCGCCGACCTCGATGATCTCGCCGGCGCCCTCGGCGAGGGCGGCGGGGGCCTGGAGAGCCAGGAGGGCGAGGGTGGAGCCGGCGATCGTGGCCGCAATGCGCTTGTTCATCACTGTGTCTCTTTCGGTGGGGAGAATCCGGAAGCAGGCGGATATTTGGGGTGTGCAACAACGCTACAACATTCAAGTTGAAGTTGAGACTTGAGAGTTTGGCAGATGTCGTAATACTGCAATTTCCTGACTGCTGCAGCCCTTTTTGGGGGTGGTTTTATGAAAGGGGTGGTGCCGCAGTCGGCGCATGGTGTGCATGGGAAAACTCTGACAATAATTACACCCTGTGGCAGGAAAAGCGCCGATCATGCCCGGTTTCCGCTGGAACGGGCATGATCGGCGCTACGCGCGGCGTCGATAAGCTCCGACAAGCTCCGACAAGCTCCGACAAGCTCCGATGAGCTCGCTAGAGTGACTCGCCGAAGTCCTCGCGGAACTTGGCCACCAGCTTCTCCAGCCAGTCGGTCTTCGGGGTGAGTCGACCGTAGAAGAAGCGCAGGATCTCCGGCTCCTCCTCCCACTCGAGGCCGCCGATGAGGGAGCGGTTCTGGTACAGCCAGTCGAGGCGGTCGATGACGTAGTTGACCTGGGAGAGGGTGAACACGCGGCGCGGCATGGCCAGGCGGACGAGTTCCATGTCGGCGAGCGGCTCGACACCGTCGGCGTCGCGGGCCTCGGACATGGTGCCCCGCTCCATGCCGCGGACGCCCGAGCAGACGTAGAGGGCGGCGGCGAGGGAGGCGGCCGGGTACTCGTTCTGCGGGATGTGGTCGACGAAGCGCATGGCGTCGACGTGGGCGCCGAGGCCGCCGGCCGGGGTGATCACCGGGATGTTGCGGCGGTCGAGCTCCGAGACCATGTACTCGATGAACTGCGGGCCCTGGTTGATCATGTCCTCGTCCATGGTCTCGTCCAGGCCGACGGTGATGGCCTCCATCTCGCGGACGGACATGCCGCCGTAGGTGAGGAAGCCCTCGAACATGGG
>LSQX01097193.1_pt2 | contig 12250 bp, 11 predicted proteins | sample 654561 | NCBI WGS metagenome assembly LSQX01 (sample SAMN04489861, study PRJNA283612) | anaerobic digester metagenome | isolation source: 4 biogas reactors fed with cattle manure at either 37C or 55C with and... | place: Denmark: Kongens Lyngby | collected 2014 | reverse complement strand
GCCTTGACCATGCACTCAATACTGTCGGCAATCAGCTCCCGGGAACAGAGGGAATATTTCATCCCCTCATGCCCCATAGCCAAACCGTCACAAACAGCGATAGTGTTAAATTCCATGGGAGTGCCGCCGTTGGATAACACTCCGTCCTTAACCGCACGGGCAACGCTTTGCAGATGAATATGTCCCGGCACAATCTCATTATATGAATTAACGATTCCGACCAAAGGCCCGGCGATTTGCCTATCGGTATAGCCCATGGCTTTCAGGAGCGACCTTTTCGGAGCATTTTCCACACCCGATTTAATCATATCGCTGTTCATTTTTCACCACTCCAGCTCATTTTTTCCCGGAGCTCCTTGCCCACCTTCTCCACAAGCAGCTCGCTTTCGGCCTTGCGTCGTGCAGAAAAAGTAGGCCTTGCGTCTGCATTTTCCTTGAGCCATTGCTTTGCGAAGGAGCCATCCTGGATTTCAGAGAGAACCTTTTTCATCTCGTTTTTAGTGGCATCGGTGATAATTCTGTCGCCTATGCAGTAGTCACCGTATTCGGCTGTGTCGCTTATGGAATAGCGCATGAACGAAAGCCCGCCTTTTACAACAAGGTCAATAATTAGCTTCATCTCATGTATGCACTCAAAATATGCACTCTCAGGCTGATATCCCGCACTTACAAGCGTTTCAAAGCCTGCCTTCATAAGAGCCGACACGCCGCCGCATAAAACACACTGCTCACCGAACAGGTCGGTTTCTGTTTCCTCCTTGAATGTGGTTTCAAGAATACCTCCTCGTCCGCCGCCGATACCTGAAGCATAGGCAAGTGCCAGCTCCTTTGCATTGCCACGGGCATCGTTTTCCACAGCTATCAGGCAGGGAACTCCTCTACCTTCAAGGTATTGGCTTCTGACAGTATGGCCGGGGCCTTTTGGAGCAATCATAATGACATTGACGCTTTTGGGCGGCACAATTTGATTGTAATGAATGTTAAATCCGTGAGCAAAGCAGAGTGTCATGCCTGCCCTCAGGTTCGGAGCAATGCTTTCATCATAAATTGCTTTCATTTTCTCATCATTGACAAGCAGCATGACAATATCCGCCTGCCTTGTCGCTTGAGCCGAATTGGACACCGCAAAGCCGGCAGCTTTCGCAGCTTCGGCACTTTTAGAGCCTTCATAAAGCCCCACAATAACATTGACACCGCTGTCATGCAGGTTTTGCGCATGGGCATGACCCTGGGAACCGTAGCCGATAATTGCTACTGTTTTGCCTTTCAAAAGTTCGAGGTTGCAATCTCTGTCGTAGTACATTTTGCTCATGTCATTTTCTCCTTTATAAAAAATATTTTAGACTTAGCGTTTGACCGTTGCCATTAAAGTAACTTGCTTAACATCATAAAGCTTTGAAAGCTGGCGGACAATTTGAGTCTGAATATACTCATCTCCTTTGGAAACTATCAACATTCGGGAAAACTCGGGGTTCTCAGTTTCATTGACATAAAGACTGTCGATGTTGTAGCCGCGGCGGGCATAAAGGCCTGTTATGCGGTTGAGTACGCCATAGTGGTTAGATACAATCAGTTCAACTGTAAATTTCTCCATATAATCACCGCCTTAAAATAATATTTTTCGCTGACCCGCCCGGTGGAATCATTGGCAACACCTTTTCATCCATATCAATTTTGCAGTCAATAACCGCAGGGCAGGAGGTCGGCAGGTTTTCCAGAATGCTTCTAAGCTGCGAAATGCTGTTCACCCAATAGCCTTTCGCACCGAAGGCATCTGCCAATGCCGCAAAATTTGTTTTGCGGTTCAATGTTGTCTGTGAATAACGCGCACCAAAAAACATCCCTTGCCATTGGCGTACCATACCCAATACACCGTTATTTAGAATAATAATCACAAGCGGTAGCTCCAACGAAACGGCAGTAGCAATCTCGTTTAAGTTCATCCCTAAGCTACCGTCGCTTGTGAACAGAACTGTTCTGCGCCGGTCTTTTGCCAAGCAACCCCCGATTGCCGCCCCCAATCCATAGCCCATTGCACCTAAGCCTCCTGAGGTGAGGAGCACTCTCGGCTTTTTAAAAGGATAGTATTGCATAACCCACATTTGATGCTGACCGACATCGGTCGCAATAACTGTGTCGTCATCACAAAAGCAGCTCACCGTTTCAATTATGCTTTGCGGTGAAAAATCACCGCTCTGCGGTGCCTTATCCACCTGCTTGAGTTCTTCTATGCGTGTGAGCCATTTTTCATTTTTAATCGGCTCGAGCAAAGTTAATAGTTTCCTGAGCACATCCTTGACATCTCCGTTGATATTTATGTCGGATGAAACATTTTTACCGATTTCAGCAAGGTCAATGTCAATATGAATAATGGAGCACCCTTGTCTGTATAGCTCGATATTGCCTGTCGCTCTGTCAGAAAACCGAACGCCCAATGCAATCATTAAGTCACATTCGGACTGTGCTGCCGGTGCTGCATACTTGCCATGCATGCCGCACATACCGAGGTTAAGCTCATAATCGTGGGGGATTGCAGTCATGCCCATCATGCTCAATCCGACAGGCGCGCATAACCGTTTAGAAAGCTCCATAAGCTCTGCCTGCGCATCGCTTGCAAGCACTCCTCCTCCGGCATAGATATATGGTTTTTTGCAGCCTTTAATCGCATTCACAGCTTGTTCAAGACTAGGCACAGGCAAGTGCTCAGGCATTTTTTTTGAAGGGAGGTCGCCATACTCGCACTCATCGGTTTGAACGCTTTTCGGAATATCCACCAGCACGGGACCTCTGCGGCCGCTGTTGGCAATATAGAATGCCTCATTTAATATATACTCAAGCTCACCGACATCCCGCGCCACAAAATTATGTTTGATAATTGGCTGCGTTATGCCCAGAATATCAACTTCCTGAAAGCTGTCCTTGCCAAGCAGCGGAACTGCGACATTGCCTGTAATAGCAACCATCGGCACACTGTCTAAATAGGCGTTGGCTATTCCTGTGACAAGGTTGGTAGCTCCCGGCCCGCTTGTGGCAAAGACAACACCGGTTTTTCCCGATGTTCTGGCATACCCATCGGCTGCATGGGCAGCTCCCTGCTCGTGAGCTGTGATTATGTGGGTTATCCTGTGCGTGTTTTTGTATAACTCATCATACAAGGGCAATACCGCACCGCCGGGGTATCCAAACACGGTTGTTACACCATGTGCGCATAACTGTTCAATAACAATCTGCGCTCCGTTGAGCTTCATATCAGTAACCCCTTTTCCGAATTTTTACTCAAAAGCAGCATCACTCGTTTACCGGTCAAGCCGCTCAAAAGATCAAAAAACTATTAGATGTCCACAATCGCCAAATCTACGACCGGCATTACCGGCTTTAGCAACGCCAATTACTGCGGCAATGACAATTATGGTGACTAAAATAAACATTTCTCGCCTCCCGTTAAAAAACTAAAACCCCCTTGCAGCGTTTGCTGCAAGGGGGTTAATACTTCAATACCCTTATTCAGCATAACGCAAAATGGCACTATCGTTAATAACGATAATGCTGACTAGTACGACAATGCCGATAAAAGCGTACAACATTTTGCGCCCTCCGAAAATTATTGTTCTTAAAATAACATATGCAAATATGTTTTGTCAAGTGTTTTGTTAGAATAAAATATTATTTTTTCCAAATATACATTTTACGGCTGATTTGTTTTGAAAAGTGTGCTTTTAACCGGGTTTTGCTTTACGAATGATTATTTATGCTGTAGAATGTTAGCTTAAAGCGGATATACTATATTTTTAGAAAAGGACTGATTTAATGCTCAAATATAAATGCTTGGTTTTTGACCATGACGATACTGTAGTTAACAGCACGCCCGAAATACATTTCCCCGCTTTTATTAAAGCTTTGGAAAAGCTTCGCCCGCAAATAAAAATTTCGCTCGAGGAATACACAATGTATAGCTTTGAGCCGGGCTTTTTCGCTCTCTGCACCGAAATTCTGAAATTCACCAAAGAGGAGGGCGAAATTCAGCTCGCCATTTGGCAGGACACAATAAAGAACTGCATACCCGATTATTTTGCGGGGCTTGAAAGAATAATCCGGCGGCAAAAGGACGAGGGAGGTAAAATCTGTGTTGTTTCACATTCAAGCAGTGAAATTATTAAAAGGGACTATATGGCTCATTTCGGCATAGAGCCGGATATTGTTTTCGGCGGGGAGGTTGGACAAGATAAGCGAAAGCCCAACCCTTATCCTTTACGGGAAATAATGCGTATTCTGGAATTGCAGCCAAACGAGCTGATTATGGTTGACGACCTCAAGCCCGGCCTTGATATGGCAAAGGCTTGCGGTGTGCAGTTCGTATATGCCGGCTGGTCGAACACTGTGCCTCGGATTGCACAATACATGAGAAAAAACAGTGATTATTATTTTGATACAGTAGAGGATTTCACAAGGTTTTTAGATTGACTACTCATGTAAAAAATAAATGTAAAAAGAAAGACCACACGAAAGGTTTAACCCTTAAGTGTTGTCTTAACTTATGAAATCCGCTTGAAGAGAGTCGGTCAAATATTTACTTGTAAATCCATTTGACGAACTCCCTTTAGGGCGGCTTTTTTATGTGCCTAAATTATTTATGTCAGGTCAATCGCTGCATTTATCGTGCGGCTTTTTTATTTTGCGGCAGATTCTGTCCTTTTTCTTGCATCGCTTAAATGTCAAAATTATGCCGGGGATGAATAACGCCAAAGCAGCAACAGAAATCAGAATAACCGGCACTATGAAGCCGATTCCGGGTATCAGGCTCAAAAATGTTGTGCAAATAATTGCCGAAACATCACCCGCTGCAAAAATCATTGCAAAAGAGGCAAGCGCAATCGCTATGCCCACCAGAATCAGACCGACAGTATTTATTGCCGAAATCAGCTTGTTTTTACATATGAGCAGCAAGCTTGAAACCAGCAGGAAGGCTCCTAATGCAACCAGACCGACACTTATTGATAAGGGGAAAATAAAGAAAGCCAGCACAATCAGAGCAATTGCAATTGCTGCAGCAATTATTCCGATTTTTACGCACAGATGCAAATGCTTGAACTTACAAATCATATAGATTCAAATCCTTTCGTGAAGAATAATACTATATCAGCCAGTCGATTCAATGCATTATATTCAAATATCAGAAAAGTGTTAAACAGGTTCGAAACACACTTTTATTCGCACAAAAAGTATATTTTCATTAATTTTAGGGGCCGTATCGACCATCCGCCTCGGTGGTTTGATACGGCCCCTGCCTTGTCGTATTAATTAATCCAGAACCTTTATATCCCTCTCGGAATAAATTGTATTAGGCCAAAACCTTGCTTAATAAGGGGGGATAGTATTGTTTTTTCGATATTTTAATAATTTCCTGTATGAAATAAATATAACTGCGGTGCAGATAAGCATTGGCAATTTAAACAGAAAATGGACGATTATTCTGATAATTGCTGCCGCTGCGCTTGTGCTCCTGCTTACCGTGTTTCTGCTTTCTCGAAGAAGGCGCAAGGGAGGCGAGGGCTCTGATGGATACTTCGGCATGAGCATTGCAGAGCTCAATGATAAGCTCGAGCCCTTTGGTTTTGCCTGTATGGAGGAACAGAATGTTTTCTACTCAATAAAAAATGCTTGGCAAAGGAAACACGGCTACTGCAGGCTCTTTGATGAGGCGGCAGCACCGCTGAGCATGATAATTGACTGCGAGCCGATTTATTTTGAATACAACAAAAAATACTGGCTCATAGAGTTTTGGAAGGGTCAGTATGGAATGACTACGGGAGCCGAGGTCGGCATTTATAACATCGACAAGGAAGATAAGGAAATTGATGATTTTGACATGGTGCATTTCAAAAGCGCACAGAACAGTGAAATGCTGCCAATGTCATTCACACTTTTTAGGAATAAAAAGCCGATAATGCGCAGGAATGACAGGCATTGGTGGCTTACTGGCTTTTTGCTGGGCGAATTTTCGCAGCCTGAGGAGCTTTCACTCCGTGTCAATATTGCATTTAACGGCTATATACAGCGCAACGCATTTTTACAAGGGCTTGCGCAAGCCGGCTACACACAGTCGGAATATAGTGTTACAAAAACCATAGTTTCTATTTTTTTTGATAAACCTCATACATCTCAGCCCATCTCAAGAACGGCTTTTACCGACAGATTGACTCAAATGAAGAACAGAGAATTGTGCAGGGCATACAAAAGAATTACAGATAAATATCCGACAATGCCGCAAAAGCTCAACGCTTTGTATTCAGAAGATTCAAGGTTGCTTGACCGTGCGCTACAAATGGGCAAGCAGCAGGATTTCTTTGGCAGTTTTGAGCGAGATTCAGGTGAAAGGTGATGAGCATGTATAACAGACGACTCTCAGAGCTATTTGAAATTGCCACCAGGGTCAATATCAATGACCAGTCGAGAATTGTGATATTCAGCGACTGCCACAGGGGTGACGGAAGTAATACGGATAACTTTGCAAGAAATGAAAACTTGTATTATTACGCTCTGAAGTGCTATTACTACTACGGCTATACTTATATTGAAGCCGGAGATGGTGATGAACTGTGGGAGAACAAGAGGCTTTCGGTTGTAGTCAATGCACACCCGGGAGTCTTCAGGCTTTTGTCGCAGTTTTATAAAAGCAACAGGTTGTATTTATTGTTCGGTAACCACGACATGGTCAAAAGGTTTAAAAAAAACGCCACCTGTGTAGAGCGATATTTTGAAAATGCGGAGAACTGCGGAGAGGACAATGAGCTGGATGTCGTTTTTTATGAGGCGCTTGCTTTGAAATATAACGGAAGCGACAGGGAGTTTTTTGTAATTCACGGCAATCAGGCTGATTTTGTTAACTATGATGTATGGAGACTAACAAGAGTAATGGTTAGGTATTTATGGAGACCCTTTGAATCTCTGGGCTTCAGGGACCCGACAAATGCCTCTCACAATTACAAGAAAAGAAGGAGCGTTGAAAAACACCTCATTGAATGGGCGGACAATAATTCACCCGTAATCGCAGGCCATACGCATAAGCCAAATTTCCCTAAGGAGGGTGAAGCGCCCTATTTCAATTCAGGCAGCTGCGTCGAGCCCAGAGGAGTAACCTGCATTGAAATCAATCACGGTATGATATTGCTTGTAAAATGGAAATACGAAATCAGGGAGGACGGCGCATTATTTGCATCCAGAGAGGTTCTCGGGGGTCCTAGACCATTGGCGAGCTTTTTTAACAATAATAGAAATGATGACCTGGTTCCTGTCCCATAAAACCGGTTTAAGATAGCTTTGCAAAAAATACCCGCAAAAAGGAATTGAGCCTTTAGCGGGTATTATTATTTCGTTCATTAAGCAAGCATTTCGCTTTCACTTGAACTGTAAGGCAGTTTCATTCCCTCACAACAACACAGCAGGGTAATGTAACGACTTTTAGTATTACGGAATACGGAATAAATCCGTTTCCTAATGTCAAATATTATATTAATTCTGGAGTTGAAAATGTAGTGGCCAATAGCCCTCATGCCCATACATATATTGACAAATAATACTTTTAGCGATATACTACACAAAACGATAATACTATAAGAAGGTCAAATTAATGGAGTTGAAAGAGAAAGAATTTTTGCCTGTTATTCTGGGTGCGGATATCACTGCCTACAGCCTTGCGAGGAGCTTTCATGAGGAATACGGCATAAAATCCCTAGTGCTGAGCATGGCAAAGGCGGCAATAATCGCAAACAGTGAAATTATAGAAAACAGAGTCTATGAAAACTTTGACAAAAGAGAGGTATTAATCGAAAAGCTTATCGAGGTCGGCAAGGAGTTCGAGGGCAAAAAGAAGCTGATTGTTCTGGGCTGCGGGGATTGGTATGTCCGTGCGCTTATTGAAAATAAAGAGGTTTTAAGCCCATACTATGTTGTACCGTATATAGACGAGCAGCTGCTCAACCAAATTGTTCTCAAGGATAAGTTCTATGAAATTTGCGAAGAGCTTGGCATTGATTATCCGAAAACCTATGTCTATACTTGCGGCGGGGAGAATGACTTTGAATTTGACTTTGATTACCCAGTTATTGCAAAGCCCGCAAACAGCGCAATGTATCACTACGCAAAGTTTGAGGGCAAGAAAAAGGTTTTTCGTTTCAAGGATGAAGAAAGCCTTAGGGAAATGATGGATAGGGTAGAGAAATCGTCATATAACTATAAATTCCTTATTCAGGACTGCGTTCCGGGCGATGACACAAACATGAGGGTGCTTACCTGTTACTGTGACCGCAATTCAAAGGTTAAATTTGCATCCCTGGGCAGAACACTTCTTGAGGACCATACTCCAACAGCTATCGGTAACCCTGTTGCAATAATCAATGAAGTAAACCCCGAAATAGTCGCAACCGCAACAAAATTCCTTGAGCATATCGGCTATGTTGGCTTTGCGAATTTTGATATTAAATACGACAGCAGGGACGGTAAGTATAAATTCTTTGAAATAAATGTTCGTCTGGGGCGCAGCAACTTCTATGTCACAGGCAGCGGCTTCAACACCGTCAAATGGATTGTAGATGACTATATTTACGGCAAAACCGATGAATATACCGTTGCCGACAGAGAAAATCTGTTCACCGTTGTGCCAAAGCGCATCATTATGAAGTATGTGCCTGACGGTGATTTCAAACAGCAGGCCACAAGGCTCTACAAAGCGGGAAGGGTTAGCTATCCATTGAAATATAAGGCGGATAAAAATCTCATCAGAAGGGTTTATGTCAATCTTGCTCTTCTTAACCAATTCAGAAAGTTTAAAAAATTCTTTTAAGAAAGTGGAAGCAGATGACTGAAAAATTTTTGGGCGTTCTCGGTGGAATAGGCCCCCTTGCAACAATTTATTTTGCGGATATGGTTGTCCGTTTGACCGATGCCAAGAGGGACCAGGAGCATATTCCCATGCTGATATTAAACAACTCCACTATTCCGGACAGAACGGATTATATTCTTGATAATTCAAAGCTCAACCCTCTGCCAGTAATGGTTGAGGACGCTAGAAAGCTCGAAAAAGCAGGCTGTGATATCATTGTGATTCCCTGCAATACAGCTCATTATTTTTATTCCGAAATTCAAAATAATGTGGGCATACCTATAGTTAATATTATTGAAGAAACGGTAAGGTATATAAGCCGTCATAATGAAAATGTCAAATGTGTAGGGATTCTTGCAACAGAGGGCACGGTTATTACCGGCTCATATCAGAAGGAAATCATAAAGCACGGGCTTGATTACAGAGTGCCAAATGAAAAAAACATGAATTCGCTTATGGATATTATTTACAATCAGGTCAAGGCGGGCAATGAGGTTGACATATGCGAATTTTTGAGAATTGTGGGCGACCTAAAGGCCGACGGATGTGATGCAGTGATTCTGGGTTGCACGGAGCTTTCGATTATCAATAAAAGCTTTAACCTCAAGAGGAAGGATATTGTTGATTCACTCGAGGTTCTTGCAAAGGTCAGCATCAGCCTTTGCGGCAAAAAGATGAAAAAAATCAGCGGCGAATACGCTGCATTATAATAAGAGGTATTGGAATGTGCGGGTTTGTAGGTTATCTTAACGATATTAATATAAAGATGGATAATGACAAGGTTATTAAATCCATGGCGGACAGAATCGCTCACAGGGGTCCCGACCACGATGATTATTATGTTGACGGTGACATTTCACTGGGATTCAGGCGTCTGAGCATAATTGACCTTGATACCGGCAATCAGCCGATAACTAACGAGGACGCAAGCAAAGTCCTCGTTTTTAATGGTGAGATATATAATTATCAGTCCCTTCGAGAGGATTTGAAGGCTAAGGGGCATATATTTAAAACAAAAACAGATTCCGAGGTTATTCTGCACGGATATGAGGAGTACGGCGAGGAGCTGCTGCTAAAGCTCAGGGGAATGTTTGCATTTGTTATTTGGGATAGTGCAAACAAAAAGCTTTTCGGTGCAAGGGATATTTTCGGCATCAAGCCGTTTTTCTATTATTTGAAGGGTGAAACGCTGCTATTCGGCTCCGAGATAAAAGCATTTTTGGCGAATCCGATGTTTGAAAAGGAACTGAATATTGAACGGCTGCCCGAATACCTTTGTTTTGAATACATTCCGTCATGCGAAACCATGTTTAAAAATGTATATAAGCTCTCTCCCGGCTGCTTCTTCACATGGCAGAACGCAAGATTTGATACAGGCAGATATTTCGAAATGAAATATGATATCGACAACTCAAAAAATCAGGAGTATTGGGAAAACCTGATAGCCGAAACCTTTGTCGATTCAACTCTGGCTCACGGCATTGCCGATGTTGAAGTGGGTTGCTTTCTTTCAAGCGGTGTCGATTCGAGTTATGTCGTTAAGGAAATGGCAAAGAATAACGATGTCAGAACCTTTTCCGTCGGCTTTGAAGAAGAAAAATACAGTGAGCTAAAATATGCCCAGCACTTTGCACAGGTTGCGGGTGTTCGCAATTTTTCAAAAAAGATTTCCGCCGAGGAATACTTCAATATAGCTTGCGATGTTCAGTATTATATGGATGAGCCTCTGCCCAATCCCTCTGCACTTGCACTTTATTTTCTTGCAAAGCTCGCTAGCGAGCAGGTCAAGGTTGTGCTTTCGGGTGAGGGTGCGGACGAGCTGTTCGGCGGCTACCATTATTACAAGGAGCCGCTTGATTTTGAAAAATATCAGAAGCTTCCGCTTGTGTTGAGAAAGCTGATTTCGGGTATAGCCGTTAAAATGCCGAATATTAAGGGCAAAAGGTTCCTTGTCCGTGGAAGTCTGCCGATTGAAAAAAGATATATCCGAAACAATTATGTTTTTGACTGGACTGAGCGCAAGAATATACTTAACCCTGATATTCCCGCTAAGAATCCTTCGGAGTTTACAAAGGTGTTCTTTGACAAGGTCAAGGACGAGGACGATATCACAAAAATGCAGTATGTCGATATGCAGACATGGCTCGTTGAGGATATCCTTGTCAAGGCGGACAGAATGAGCATGGCAAACTCGCTGGAGCTTCGTGTTCCTTTCCTTGATAAGGAGATGCTCAAGATTGCTCTGCGGATTCCTTCAAAATACAGGGTACAAAAGGAGCAGACAAAGGTTGCATTAAGGGGAGCAGCCGCAAAGCAATTGCCGCCCGAAACCGCAAGCATGAGAAAGCTCGGGTTTCCCACACCGCTCAATGACTGGCTGAGAAGGGATGAATTCTATAGCCGTGTAAAGGAAAAGTTTGAGGGCAATTGTGCAAAGAAGTTTTTCAATGTAGCATATATTGTCAAACTCCTTGATGACCACAAAAACGGCGTTAGTCACAATATGAAAAAGGTCTGGTCAATCTATACCTTCATTCTCTGGTACGAAAAATATTTTGTAGAAAATTAATTAGATTAGGAGCAGTAATATGGACGAGATGAAATTCGCGGTTCTTATTGATTCAGAAAATGTGTCCTACAAATATGTTAAAGCCATGTTTGAGGAGCTTTCAAAATACGGTATAGCAACCTACAAGAGAGCCTACGGTGATTTTTCAAAGGAAAATCTCAGGGAGTGGGAGGATGTTATGCGGGAATTTGCAATTACGCCTGAGCTGCAGTACAGCTACACCAAAGGAAAAAACTCCTCCGATACAAAAATGATAATTGATGCAATGGATATTCTCTACGCAGGGCAGGTGGATGGGTTTTGCTTAGTTTCAAGCGACAGTGATTTCACCGGCCTTGCAAGGCGTCTTATTGAATCGGGGAAATTTGTGCTCGGCATGGGCGAAACAAAAGCTCCCGTATCCTTCATAAACGCCTGCAACAAATTCAGCTTTCTGAATGTTCTCTATCAGGCACAGGGGCATGAGGACGAGGCGGAGCAAACCCCGATAAATGAGGTTAAGCAAGGGGCGGACGACGGGATTTCCAATATCACCCCCGAAAGCGTTATCAGGGAAGAGATTATTAAAATTCTTGCAGACTCCGATGATTCGGAGGGCATTATGCATTGCGGAGATATAGGGAATATGCTTATCAAAAAGTTCCCCGATTTTGACCCGAGAAACTATGGCTATAATAAGCTCACAAAGCTTTTGAGCAGCATTGATTCCGTGTTTATAACGCAACGAGGCAACATATATTATGCCGCTCTCAAGGCAGTCAACAACAAAGAAGTCCTTATCATGTTTATTACGGATATTGTCA
>LSQX01368724.1_pt1 | contig 12252 bp, 4 predicted proteins | sample 654561 | NCBI WGS metagenome assembly LSQX01 (sample SAMN04489861, study PRJNA283612) | anaerobic digester metagenome | isolation source: 4 biogas reactors fed with cattle manure at either 37C or 55C with and... | place: Denmark: Kongens Lyngby | collected 2014 | reverse complement strand
CCTTTTCCCTGTATAGTACAATCCTGTCATCATCCATACTAATATCTGTGAATCCTTCATAAGGGGTGTGAATTCTTGAAAAAATATCTATTATAGCCCTAGTGTTATTTGATAAGAAGTTTTTTAAGGCAGACTCTTTACTATAATTTTGTAATAATTCATCTATGACATCCCTTGCTACTTTAGCCCGTTTGCACTTAGGTTGTAGTATATTAATTGAATCCTTATATTCCTCAATCTTACTGGAATAGATTTTATTTTCTTCAATACTAACTTTTGATTTTTTATAATTACCTATTATAACTTCTATCTCATCTATGGATGTAAGCAAACTTGATAGCACTACATCATCCTTAATAGAAACAAACCCTTTGATTTCATCAACCAAAGAAATTGCCTCCTCTAATTCCTTTTTCCTTGCTTTAATTTGCCCCTGATTATATGGATCACAATTACAAAATGTAAAATATTCTTTCCAGGTATTATCCATCTCACCCTCTATATCATTTATCTCGTCTTTAATTTGCTTAATTTGATCTTGAGTCTTTATCAATTTAGCACTTATAGTCTCTTTTAGATTAACATATTTTGGTTTATTGTCATAATTAATACTAAACCCATATTCTACAAGTTTTTTATTCAATGTCTTATACGTGTCTGCTTCTAAACCTTTCATAGAGAACTTTTTACGTAGAGAATGCAGGTTTTCAAGTCTTTTTATACCCTCTTGGAACATCGCAATTTTATCATCTAAATATAAAATATTATCGGAAACAGACTTGTCTAGATATATACCTTCTTCATTAAAAATTAGATCAAATGCCCTTAGTACTTTATCGTAATCATCAATTCTTCTATCTATAGTCTTGAACTTTTCTTGAGTCTCAATTCTTATTAGTAGAAAATCTTCAAGCTGACTGCTGGTTTCGAAACCCAAACTGTGTTTTTCTATTTTATTTGATAATTCACCTTTTTCATAAGAAGCATTACAAAGGGGGCAGTTTTTTAAATCCGGCTTAAGTTCAATCATTCGTTTGGCCGAAAATTTAACCCCTTCAAACAGTTTTTTCATTTCACTAATACTATTCTCTATTTTTTCAATTTTTAACTCATTATCAAGATATATTTTTCCAAGCCCATTTCTTTCACCTTGCAATGTTATACCATATTCATTTACTGTGCTGGTAATATCTCTGTAGGTATCAAGATTAATATCCGCAAGGTATGCATCCAATAACAAAAATATTTTCCTTTGATTTTCCATTTTTACAATATCTTCATTAACGTAATCTAATTTCTCAATTCCTTCTTCCATAAAATAGGGTCCGACTTCTAAAAAGATTTTATGTTTTTCATCTAATTGAGATAATTCCTTTTCAAGAATTTCAAGGTCGAAACTTTTCTTTTTAATTTTATCGGCAAACTCAACCATTATTTCGTAATAACTAAAATGTTGTATAAGATCTTTAGCAGTCAAGGAATCTAGCCAATTAGCTTTTTCAACAATATGTTCAACTTTTGATTTTAGGTGTGATAAATCATTTTCTAATAGAACCATATCTCCATCCTTATCTTCGGGATAATTTCCAATCCATTCTATCTTTTTAAGTTTAGTTAAGATTTCCCCAAAGGATATTTCGGGAGATGTACTTTTTTGTACTGTTTTTTCTATTATATTTTCCCAATCTAAGATGCAGGTTTCCAATTGTTCAATTTCATTATTCAGCTTTCTGTATTCGGTCTTAAAACGCCCGTGAAATCCACGAAGTCTTTCGTCAATATAATTCGCCCTTTTGCCCAGTGCTAATAAATAAAATGCATTTTTGACAGCATCAATATCAGTATTATATGCAAACCTATATGCGGCATCGGTGTCGTAAAAGTTATATCTATTAAAACTTTCTGATAGTTTGTTACCGGACTTATACCCGCTATTTCCATACCATCTACTGTCTCTCTCCCTATATTTCTTATTATTTTCAGATTCATATTTATCAATATCTTTTATACCGCAAAATTTAGCCTCCAGATTCGCATTTGGTTCTGCTTTATTGCCGCTGCGAAATGTCCTTCCACAAATTACAAGTTCAAGTGCTTCTAAAAGAGAAGTTTTCCCAACACCATTAGGCCCTTTAATTAAATTTACTTTCTTGAAACTCATGGTTTTGTTATTGGGAAAAACCCGTCTATATTGTTTAATATGTATATCCTTGATAAAGGAAATACCGTTAGTAATAATGTCACCATCATTATCAGTGCCCTCCTCATTTTCAATAACCGGATTGCCATCAATGTATTGATCTACCACAGAGGTGTAAGTGTCATTTAAAAATACACCATCTAACTGGGCTTCTTTTAATTTTTCAATCCATATAGTACTTATATCTATATTATCCTTTTCCAATTTTGATAACATCTCAAAACTTGATCCTAGAATTATTTGTTCGACCTTTGAAAAGCCTGCAACATATTTTCGTGAAAAGATAACATCACTTTCTATTTCTTCTTTTTTTGCCCTCTCATCATCAGATAGATTATTTATTTTTTCATCATCGGTAACAAAAACGAGATAGTAATTCCATTGGATATCCCCTCTATTACTGTAATAGTCTTCGGCAAGTAATTCTTCTTGGAATTGCATAAGGTTAAATTCATTACCAAAAATGTTATTTCCAAGAACAAAATAATAGATACCAATTGACGCTTTATTATGTTTGAGTTCCGCTCGTATACTATCATTTTCTTGATGGGTTATTATGAAATTTCTTTCTTTCAATTTTTTTCTAAGTTCAAAAATATCCATATTAACCTCCAAAAACTATACTTCAGTAATTGATCTGGGATCCCCTTTGGCATCACAAGCTCCGGGTAGTCCATAATCTATGTGTTCAACTTTTCCGCCTGTTCTGTACCATAATAGAAATGTTTTTTTATCACATTCATCAAGCAAGGACACAATTTTATTGTATTTTTCTTCTGCCAGGGGAGTTCTGGTTTCCCCTATGTAAACTACCAATGCAATTGGGTCACTGTCTCTTGCATCTTCCCGATACAGGTTGCATGCTGTATGTTTTTTATCATACCACAAACAACAGTTCCCATATAAAAATTTTAAAAAATTTGGAAAGTTAGATTCGTCTGTTAAAATTTCAGTTTTTAATGTATGAAAACGGTCTAAATGTCCTTTCCTAAAATCTTCTACCTCATTATGTATATTCTGTGCAAAAGTAAATCTCTTAATGATTTCATTGTCATCTATCTGAACTGAATTTATTTTTTCCAGTAACCACCACTCCGCATCTTCAATCAATCCGGTTGAAAATGATACAAGCCTTTCTTTATTAATTGGGGTTAGGTTATTAGATTTCAAAGGACATCCAGGATCAGGACACCCCTCACAATAGAGCGCTATTCCTGCATCAAGCTCCTCACTTATTCTCCAAGAGTTTTTTCCGTTATTCCAAGAATAGCAATTTAACATTTCCGGGCCTGTTTTGTAAGCAGTGGCGGCTATGGCACCTCCCTGCCACGGTTTAGTACATCTTAAGTGAAAAACATGTTCATCAAAGTTAAAAAACAAAACATGGGTACATTTTAACTTCCATGAGGTATAATACAATCCCGAACTGTGATTTTTACATATCCGATCTTCATCAAGTGTAATGTTACCTTTTGAATAATAGGCAGAATTTGGATAGTTTATTTCTATGAGGTCTGATGTTCCTTCAACACTAATTTCTGTTTGCCTCGCCCAATTTAAACAAACTATTATCTGATCCTGGCTGGCATTAGTATCAAAACATTTGTTACGATACATTTTAAATGCACCATGATTTGGGCTTGAATTTAGTTGAATATGGATTAAAAGTAATCTTTTTAATATATTATATTCAAATCCGTTTGTATCTGAGCATATTAAAGTTGCTAAATGAATAGAATCCTCATCGTTCCTAATATAATATATCTTGTTCCCCGCAATCATGTAATCACGTTCTACACCAATACCACCATCCCCCATAGGCTCTGTTTTAAATTGAATTAAAATAATACGCTCTAAATCTTCATTTGTATTATATGTGTTAAATAAGTAACATACCGGGTTAACAAATTTACCTCGTTTCTCTAAAATACTCTCATCAAAAATCCATTTATATTGTTTGTTTCGCTCTCTAATTGTATTCAATTTCTCTATTGTTATAGACTCACATCCAATAATCCAGATATTATGAATATCAGGAATAGTCTCTTCTGATAAAATTCTTTCAAACACACTCCAAAGACAGGAATATTCAGGCGTTACTGCTAATTCTACCTTTTTACTCTTGGCGAGCTTAAGGAACTCATAGATTTTTTTTCCCATTTCCGGACAACCAATACCGGGTTTAGATGAATTATTAGCTAACACTTTTCCTTCAGGCTGTAATAAAAGCATTTCATATGTCCGCCCATCGGGGGTTAACAAACTGAGATTCGGAAGCCTCAATTTATTTTCCGCAAAACAATTGTCTATGTTTTCAAAACCCATAACCCCACCACCCCCTAAAAACTTTGCCTATTTCATGCTCAACAAGGGCCATATCAAGTTTAGAAAAACTGGCCTATTCTGCTATGCCATATAGAAGGCTTGTTCCCCCAGAAATGCTTTCATCAAATAAATTTTCGTTTCCCAATACCGCCATATCAATGCATGTATGCTTCCCAGTTACAATATTCAACACAAAAGCACAATTTCCTCTATTTAACATTCATCAAATTTCGACAATGTTTTAAATAACAAAAAAGGCCCCCAGAAAAATCGTTTCCTTGAGAGCCATATAAAACCTAAACCTTTGCTGCAATTTTATTTAAATTGTCTTTAACAACTATAAATGATACTCTAAAAGTGTACCACTTTGGTGCAGAATGACAGCGAAAAAGTGGTTCTCCCGCACTTTTGGTGAAAGACAGTTTTCTATAGCCTGTTATAAATTCTTATCACAAGCTTTTTCTATGGTATTAAAACATACTATCTAAAACTGAACAGGACCTTTTTTCTCAGTAAATCAAATCCTGCACGACCATACATTGTGCGCTTAATCATTTTGATCCTATTAATGTTACCCTCCAGGGGACCATTACTCCAATCATACAATAACGCGTTCCTAACCGGTTCTATATCGTCAAGGAGCCGTTTTGTAAAGTTACTGAACCCTTGTGTTGCCGATTTTAGATTTTCGTTTATCCAGTTTTCAAGTAATCTGATATCCCTAGTTTTGACAGCCTTTTTAAAATCCTGCACAATCGTGTATATTTTTACAAGTTCAAGATTTTCAATCAATTTTGATAATATGCCTTTGTCTTTCTCGGGGAGTTTATCGGGGTCCCAAAATAAAAGGGAATATAGTTGTTTTCTTGATATCCGTTCTTCCCCGGAATGTGTAGCATGCGATGCTCCCCGACCCCGGGGAAGCCGATATATTCTCGCCTAGCGAATATACCGGTGTTGTTTTCTACTCAGGTCACAGTATTAACCTTCCCGATTGGGATTTCGGGGCTCAATCCCTTCAGCTTACGCTTACCGCGCCTACTACCTTGCTGTCTATGCTTAACATCATCAGTCACCCGGTGATGTCCAAGAGTCGCTATGAGTGGTTTGCTAGACCTTGCTCAGCGGGGTTCCCACCCGCTCTATGATAGTCGGGTAGAAAACAGGCGCGCGCATTTCTTCTGTGTAAAATCACGTTTCCTGTAGCCCCCCTGCAATCCCGGACGGTCGGTTTTCCCGAGTCCGGTTTTGACCTTGAAAATTGGACTCCATAGGCCTTCCTATTATACCCTAGCTTTAAATGTTGACAGACATATACAGCCATCAGTATATTAGTTTACCTATAGTTCTGTTCATCTCTTGCATCATAGGTTTTGAATCCTAGTTCATCTGCTGTGAACTTTCAAGTGCCCAGAGGTTCTTTGCTCCCTCGAGGCGTTACCTCTCCGGATAACGTGTTACCACGTTATAGAAGGAAGTTACTCCTTCCTCATCGCTACTACAACCTCATGCGTCAGTCCCAAATCCTCTTCTTATCTTCGGTAGTCCCCTATATAAGAAGTCTTTGCCGGTTGCTGTCAACCCGGCTGGAAGTAGAACTTTCCCGTCGTTATCTCTGAAAATCTTTCCTTGGATGCAAGAACCCTTACCCCGGTGGCTTCTATGGTGCTTTTGACCGTTTCTTCCCATAGAACGTCGGCTTTCCGTAAAGAGCGACTACGTCAGCGACCAACAACCATCCTCCCAAAACAGTTTCTTGAGGTGCCAAATTTCGGGGCTGCAGTATTCGTTAAAGCCTTCCAGCCTCCAAGTTTGCTTGCCACCCTGACTGTCCCAACTCTATATCCTCTGTGTAAGTATGAGCTGCTGTGACTTTTACATCCGAACATATCATGGTTTGTTACCCCCCCATGCCTCGGATATGCTAACCATCCGAACCGGCCAATTGATAGTAGGAGACTTTCACTCCATTAGATTTCCAGTCTTAACGGCTGTTCCCGCCCTTAGCTTGGCGCACGACCTGTCCCCAGATTGCATTAGTAGCCGTTTAATAAACCTAGTCATAACGGCAGCATATGTTCCATCCGGAGCCTGTCTTCTACCAAATACATTCAAAACAGGGACTGGGAGGAACCTGTGCAGAGTCCCGTAAATGGTGTTGAAGGACATTGCCCCCATCTCTCCCCATAATCTTTCCTGTCCTTATAGCCTTTTCTAACTGATATTTATTCCTTATTCATTTTCTGCATGTCCAACTTTTTCAATAAATTTTAAATCAAAGCTCTCATGACGATTGTTATATCCAATGATTTCACACAAAAGGGTATCCCCAATAGATATGGTTTCAAGAATTTCCTGGGGAAAACAATATTTTAACCCAAGAGCCGACATAAAGCATTTAATATTGGGATCATCTTTCGGTGTACAAATTAAACTAGCCCTATCTATACCTACAACGATACAATGTTTTTGTAAACCCATTGTATACTTTTTCAATGCATCATATTTTTGTTTCAGTGGAAGATCTTTGGAAACCCATTCTGAAATCAAGTTGCGAATTTGATTTGGATCATATAAATCCATATAATCCTCATTATTTAAATATGCTGAAGGATTGGATGAAAATTCCCTGCGATATTGGGACAAATATGTAACCATGTCTTCAACCGTTAAAATAACAGAAAGTTTTGTTAAATATGAACCATCTGAAAGCCTATATGAGATTCGCGTCATTATTTCAATGTTCTTATAGAAAATGTCTTCAGCACATGCTGCTAAATAATTCATATTTGTAAGCAAGCCCAAATGAAATGACCCCGTAATAGTAATCTTAACTAGATCATCGGATTCAATAACATCGCTTTTACTTTCAGATACAACAAGGCCCCTCTTCGATAGATATTGCAATTCCCTCATTATAACCCTTGAATCATGGCCAATTGTTTGAAGTTCCTTAACAACAGTTGATGCTTTAAATAACCCTTTGGCACCATTTGGACCATCTACTTGATATTTTAATTTTAGCCAACGCAAAATATCAATTCTAACGAATGGGTCAGGAAAATCATCCGTATACTTAGAGCCAAATATGTTAATAAAATTAGACTTTTCACCGTTAAAATATTTACGGTTCTTTCTTAAAAGTGCATTCATGAACATATATGTTGGTATTATGTAATCATCGCTTAAAATTCTAATTTTAAAGAATTCAGATGCATCAACATGTCCACTCTTACAAAAATCTTCAAACAACTGAATACCATCACGAATATTTCGATTGGACAAACGATAAAAAATACTCATAATATAACGGTTTTGCCGAATAGCCATCATTATACATTTAAAATATTCAATCTGTTCTCTTGGTTTTATCGTTACTGTCACATCACCAGCTGAATATTGGGTTTGTTCAGTATCGTATAATCTGCAAATATAGTCTAACCTTGCTTGCAGTACTTTAAGCAAATCCGGGGGATCTATACGAAAAACCAAATCCTTAACAACTGTATCAAGTGGGGGTTCATGCCTATATAGGTCATAGGTCGAATCCCTCATTGGCAAAATCACAATGCTTTTATATTGGGTCCGAAACCATTGAGCAACCTGAAACATCAAAAGTTGTTCATCTCGGTTTCGTTTATCACAGTTGTCAAGAACAATTATTGGTATTTTTGATCTAGAATCTCTCAAATAATCCAAAAGTGCATTTAAATACTTATTTTTATCCTCTGTATTTCCCTTTAGAATTTTATATAACTCTGCCCTATATTCTTTGGAATCTGTTTCTAGTGCCCTGCCTATACCAGAGTTGAATTTTTGTATTTCAGGCGCAAATAATTCTCTGATCATGTCATATTCATCAAAATTGATATCCAAATTATTGGTTTTTATTTGTGATATTACTGCTGTCCTCAGCCATCCATAAACCTCTTGACTGTTAACAGGAGCCATATTCATATTCAAAAATATCCATTCACATCTTTGTGCTAAATCACTATATTGTTGTTCTAAATATTGACGTTTAAAATAACGAACAAATGTTGTTTTACCACTCCCAACATTTCCGATTATAAGCATGAGAGAATATGCTTCATTTTTTTCACTAATTCTCCTATCAATTGCGGTAGTAAATTCATCCGGATTACTCGTTGCAATAATTGTTGCTTCAGATTGAATCGGAAATTCAAATTTTCTTATTTCCTTATATATAGGTTCAATATGCTGTTCACGCTTGTCAGATTTAATGTACGCGTTATCAACAATGTTAATTCTATCTTGTTCTGTTTCAGGATCAAAAATTTTACGGTTTTCAAAAACTAGGGTCCTACCGTACGAATTTTCAACCATTTCTTCATCTTGTGCTCTTTTCCCACCAATCTGAGAAACCGGGGTGAAAAACTTTGCTGAGCCCCGTCCACAAAGATATGGTTTGTTTGCCAAAGCTTTTAGTTTATCACTTTTGCAAAATTCAATTAATACAGACAATTTAGCACTTTCACTATAGAAATCATCGAAGGTTAATTTATTTTTGGGAACTGCTTGATCTGAATAACCTGCCCAGGTTTCATCCCCATTTGAAACAATAATATATTGGCAGGTATTAACATTATGGGGAAATTGCGCATTTACTTCTGCCGAATAAAGGCGCGCTTCTGCATACCCGTCTGCCAGGTCCTTTCCGGGCTTCTTAGCCTCAACTACCATAACGGGAATTCCTCGAAATAAAATTAGATAATCAGGAAAGTAATACCTCCCCTGGTCACCTTTCCCAATCATGACTCTACGAAGCCGTTTTTTCGTCTGTATATCAAATTCGCTTAATCCTAATCCCAATGGAGGGTTGAATGTTAAAAATGGATAAATAAATTTCTGTTCAACGTCACTTTCAGTTGTTAAATCTCCTCTTTTACAAAATAATGCCATAATAACTCTCCTCACATATTATATATACTCATAATCATCCCTAACCCTAACTTTTCTAAAATATACAAAAATATGCTTATCCCTACTACCCCTTCTGACTAATACACTAAGATTCCTATGACACAATCCTAATATAAGACTCAAATAATATAGAAAATCATATAATGGATGCTGTAGTACATATATGTCATATTTTATTCAATTTCTTTTTTGTTTTAGAAATACTGTTAACAAAATCCCAGGTACTTTCAAACCTTTTTATATATAAACCGATAGTGCTTTTACTATGAAATCTACCGTGGTTTTCTGAACCCACTTCCCCTAATCCAGGGTTTTAGGGGATCTGCATCAATTATTAACACGTTTTTATCATATTCAATAACAAAAAATTCGGTTAATGTCACCGTAAGCGCAGTTTTTCCGACCATTTCTTTAGTCTTAATACAAAAGCATTTATTCCGAGGTCTTTTCCTGTAATCCACCCTATCTTAATAATCAATCAAGGGATATTCCCCAAGCAGTAGCAATTTTTTTCAGTTCTTGTTTCGGAAATCTTGATTCCCAATATTCCGACAACGCAAGTTTCCTGTTTTCAAGTCTTTCTAAAATAACAACAATCTCCGGCTGCGAGAAAAAAATAATATCTTGCTTCTGTTTAGCCATGCTAGCTATATTATTACCCTTATTTTCTAAGAATTTCTCCAGAACTTGTACAATATTCTGACCATATTCAATATTCGTACCGTTCTTAGAATCATATAACTTTTCTATTCCATTAAGAAATATGTAACTAATTTCGCTATCGTACCATGCCCCTATCTGTGAATAAAAGAAACCATCAAGCATCGAAAGAATCCTACTTGGATATTGAACCGGCAAATCGCGTATTGCATTAATAATATACTGAAATTGGCGATCAGCAATCTCAAATAAAACACTCAGGGCATTAATTTCGCGTCTTAATTCTCTGGGTAACGAAATTTCCGATTTATAGGATAAAATGTGTCCCAAACTGGACCAGGAATGTTGGCACACTGTTCTAAGTTGGAGTTCACAGAACTTTTGGTTGTCTGATTCCACATCGCCTATGATATCATAATGTATTGATTGGTATCCAAACGTATTTTCATCGCTGAATTCAGAATTATCCTCCCGTTTTTTTATTCGTGGTCCAAAATATTCTACAATTAACTTGTCAGCCCTATCCACATCAGAAAGAAAATTAACTATCATGCGTATCCCGGCTTTGTCCCTAATTTCTGAATAATCTTTTTTCTGAAGAATTATTTTCTTCATTAAACTACTATCCTCTTTAATCCGATATTCTAATGTAACAGGCAATTTTGCCTCATTAAATAATTTTTTAATTTCATCCTTTAACTCGCAGCAAAATTTCCTGTATAGATGTTTTTCAGAAAACCATTTTTCCCGGGCATCTTCAAAAACTCTCACTTGGAGATCACCCTCTCTAGCTCATCAACTATTTCTAATTGAGCCAAACCATCGCCGATATCCTTTAGTATTGTTTTTTCATCAAAGGCATCCTTAGTGCCAATCACCGTTATTCCACTAGCAAAACCATATTGTATTTTCTCCAAATGCTTTTTAATTAGTGAAATATCCTTACAAAAACTGTTTGTTATAGAGGCATGTTCAGCAATAAAACGAATATAAGAATCCCGCAAGCTTTCAGAAAGTGACCTGCAAGCGAAAACCTCAGGATTAATCTCAGGACTTTGCGAAGTAAGCTCGGATGTTAAGTGATTCAATAATTCTGCTTTTTTTTCGGCAGATTCAACGTATTCGTTTAAATATTTTATAGTCACCCCGTAAAATCTTTTTGTAGTAATTTGTGGATGTTCAGCTAACATGCAACCCAAAAAATCCGATATAAAAAAATCTGCTACTTCTTTCACACTTGAGCCCCTTTGTTGATCGCAAATAGTTCCATTAAGAGAACCTTGTTTTTCCCACAAAAGGGCCATTTTAAAAAGTTTAGTCTTTTCCGTCAACATAAGATCATGGATATGTTCAATATCAAAAATGAACAGCCCGGTATCCATCATTTCCCTTTGAACCCGAATCCCTTCTTCTCTTTCCACCTTGAGAATGGCAAGTGCAGTTTCCTCAGCAACTAAACAACGCGCAAATAAAAGCAACCCGGCTGAGTTTCTTGCTGTTTGTTTTTCATGTAAGAAGGCAGCTATATTTTGCGAAAGAAATACCCGCTGCTCCCCCTCATCCGCATGTAAATACTGTTGGGCCAACTTTGGGACAGGCGATGCATTATCAGGATCTACAATCACATCAAAAGAACTGGGGGAAGCGATGGTTACTACGATTTTATTTTGAAAAAAACTTTTGATTTTCATATCCATTCCGGATGGTGCTTGACTATACATAGGCTTCTCTTTCTTATTATCGCTAGAATCTCGCAACAATCTTCTAGCAAGCTTTTGTGGAATATCATGAATTAAAAGTTCGTCAATACACAAACCCCGCAATCTATTTCGCATCTAAACTTCACCCCCTCGTATCAGAATACCTTTCCTGTTATCCCCCTTACGCAAACAAGACAGAACAAACCCGTCGGTCTGCTGCCTTGTTGACAGTTATATCTTAACATAATTTGTCTAAATTGGCAATAATCTGGTGGTTTATGGTGTATTCGTTTACCATATACTCTCCTACGGATCAGGAAACGCATTTCTACAATTTTTTCTAATAATCCAAAAATCTCACCAAAAAAAGAGGAACAGTAAAAAGCCGGGAACCAACACTAAGTCACCGCTTTAAACCTTCCC
>LSQX01388483.1_pt1 | contig 12253 bp, 12 predicted proteins | sample 654561 | NCBI WGS metagenome assembly LSQX01 (sample SAMN04489861, study PRJNA283612) | anaerobic digester metagenome | isolation source: 4 biogas reactors fed with cattle manure at either 37C or 55C with and... | place: Denmark: Kongens Lyngby | collected 2014 | reverse complement strand
TCGCGGCCATGGCCGCTCCTACAAGCGATCGCACTGCCGGGATCGCGGCCGTGGCCGCTCCTACAGGCCGACGCCCGCCACTCAACCGGCCAGGTATTCGTCCTTCAGCCGCACGTAGTGCGCCGCGCTGTACAGCAGCCCTTCGACGGCGGCGGCGTCGAGCACCCGGACCCGCTTCGCCGGATTCCCGAGCCACAGCTCCCGGCTGCGCACCACCTTGCCCGGCGGCACCAGCGCGCCGGCGCCGACGTAGCCGTGGTCCTCGACCACTACCCCGTCCATCACCGTCGCGCCCATCCCGATGAGCGCGCCATTGCCGATGGTGCACGCGTGCACGATGGCGCCGTGGCCGATGGTCACGTCGTCGCCGATCAGCGTCGGATAGCCGTCCATGCGCGAATGCGGCCCGCGGTGGCTGACGTGGACGATGGTGCCGTCCTGCAGGTTGCAGCGCGCGCCGATGCGCACGAAATTGACATCGCCGCGGACCACGGTGCCGGGCCAGATCGAGCTGTCGTCGCCAATCACCACGTCGCCGATGACGGTGGCCGCGGGGTCGACGTAGACGCGGGCGCCGAGGGTCGGCAGGGTGCCACGGTAGGGGCGGATATCGGGCATGGACCGATTCTAGCGGGCTATAGTCCCCGCCGCCCAATGCCGCGCGCGCCGCGTGGCCGAGCCATGGATGCCCGATGAAAATCGCCAGCTGGAACGTCAACTCCCTCAACGTGCGCCTGCCGCACCTCACGCAGTGGCTGCAGTCCTTCGGGCCCGACATCGTCGGCCTCCAGGAGACCAAGCTCGAGGACGCGCGTTTCCCCGACGATGCGCTCGCGGCGCTCGGCTACCGCAGCGTGTTCCTGGGGCAGAAGACGTACAACGGCGTCGCCATCCTGGCCCGCGAGCGGGCCATCGGCGAGGTGCAGTACGGCATCCCCGGCTTCGAGGACGAGCAGAAGCGGGCGATCGCGGCGACCGTCGGCGACCTGCGCATCGTCAACCTGTACGTGGTCAACGGACAGGCCGTGGGCAGCGACAAGTACGCGTACAAGCTGCGCTGGCTGGAGGCGGTGCGCGCCTGGCTGGCCGGGGAGCTGGAGCGCCACCCGAGGATGGTGGTGCTCGGGGACTTCAACATCGCTCCCGACGAGCGCGACGTGCACGATCCCGCGGTCTGGCACGAGGACCACATCCTGAGCTCGGCCGCGGAGCGGGCCGCGCTGCAGGGCCTGCGGGCCCTCGGGCTGCACGACGCGTTCCGCCTGCACCACGACCAGGGCGGGGTGTTCAGCTGGTGGGACTACCGCCAGGCCGCGTTCCGCCGCGACCTGGGGCTGCGCATCGACCTGACCCTCGTTTCCGGTGCGCTGCTCGGCTCGACCGTGGCGGCCGGCGTCGACCGCGAGCCGCGGACGTGGGAGCGGCCCAGCGACCACGCCCCCGCCTGGGTGCAGCTCGCGGCCTGACGCCGCTTCAGCGCACGCTGCCGCGCCGGAACAGGTTGACGATCGCCAGCAGGACGATGGCGCCGATCAGTGCGGTGATCAGGAAGCCCAGCCAGCCACCGCCCAGGCCCAGGCCCAGCAGGGGCAGCAGCCAGCCGCCCAGGAAGCCGCCGATGATGCCGACGATGATGTTGAGCAGGATGCCCTGCTGTCCATCGGTGCGCATGATCAGGCTGGCCAGCCATCCGGCGATGCCGCCGACAATCAGGTAGATGATGAAGTTCATGGTTCCTCCAGTTGGTGCTTCGCCGGAGCGGCGCGGCGCCAGTCTGGAAGGGCCCTCGTGACGGTTGCGTGGGCGTGCGCCCGGGCTCAGGCCGCCGAGACCAGCTCCAGCAGCGCCCGCCGCGTCAGCTTCCCGGTCTCGTTGCGCGGCAGCGCGGCGACCAGGCGCAGCGGCCGGGGCAGGAACACCGGGTCCACGGCGTGGCGCAGGGCCTGGCGCAGCGTGGCCTCGTCCAGGCCCGGCGCGACGACCGCGGCGGCCAGCCGCCGGACGCCGCAGGCATCGGGTTCGAGCTGGACGAGCGCCGCGTCGAGCACGCCCGGAAGGGCGAGCAGGCGCTGGGTGAGGTCCCCGAGGGAGGCACGCTTGCCGGCGATCTCGAGCAGGTCGCTCTGGCGGCCGCACAGGCGGAAGCGGCCGCCCGGCAGCACTTCGACGATGTCCGCCAGCAGCACCGGCCCGGCGAGATGGGCGGCACGGACCAGGGTGCCGTCGGGCTGCGGCTGCAGCTCGACGCCGGGGAGCAGGGTCCAGGCGTCCTCGAGCGCCGTCCGGCGGCGCGCCAGGATGCAGGTCTCGGTGGAGCCGAACATCTCGCGCACTTCGCAGCCGTAGGCGGCCTCCGCTTCCCGTGCGAGGTCCCGCGGCAGCGGCGCGGTGGAGGTGACGATCCCCGCCAGCGGCGGCAGCCCCACCCCCGATGCCAGCAGCGCGCGCAGGTGCACGGGCGTGGTCACCAGCAGCGGCGGCAGCGGGGCGGCCGCCAGCGCGGCGGCGATGTCGACCGGGAACAGCGGGCGCGCGGCGTGCACCGCCACGCCGCCGCGCAGCGGCAGCAGCACCGACATCTCCATGCCGTACATGTGCTGCGGCGGCACGGTGGCGACCACGTGCGCGGTGCCCCCGGCGGGCAGCAGGCCCTCGAGCGCGGCGACGTTCTGCGCCGTGCTCGCGGCGAAGCCGCCCCAGGTCTTGGGGTTGGACTGCGGCGTACCGGTGCTGCCCGAGGTGTAGCCGATCGCGACCACGGCGGCCTCGGGGATCCCGGGCACCGGCCCGTCGGCCCGCGGGAGCGGGTCGGGAAGGCGCAGGTAGTGCGGGACGGGCGCGATGTCCTCGCAGCCGCAGGCATCCGCGTCGCCCAGGCAGTAGCTGTCGGGATGGTGGGCGCGGACCTCGTCGATCGCCGCACGCGTCCGCGCGGGCGGCAGCAGGGTCACCTGGCCGCGCGCGGTGGCGGCGGCGAAGGCGACGAGGAAGCGGTAGCGGTCCTCGCACAGGTTGACCGCGAACGGCCGCTCGGGAAGCAGGGCCGCCAGGCCCCGGACCTCGGCAAGGAAGGCGGACAGGTCGACGTCGCGGGCGCCGAAGGCCAGGGGCCGCGCCGCGTCGCCGGTGGCCAGCGCCGATGCGGGCGCCCCGGCGCCGTCCCCTGGCCCGTGGATGCTGATGACTGCCGACATGCGCTGCATTCTCCCGGACGCACCTGCGCCCCCCCGTGACTGCCGCCGGATGCCTCCGGCAGGGGCGGTACTTTACGCTGGCGACCCGCCCCGCTCCAAAGGAAACCGTCGGCGATGCCGCTTGCCGCAGGCCAACTCCAGCTCGGACCCGTGCGCTGTGCCTGGCGGCCCTACCGCGCCGGCCGCGCCGCCGAACCGCTGGTGCGCGACTGGCTGTCGACCGAGCTGGGCACCCCTGCCGAGGCCCTTGCCATCCACCGCACCGCCCGCGGGCGCCCGCAGCTGGGACCGCCGCACGCGGACTGGGACGCCAGCTGGAGCCACAGCGGCGAAGGCCTGCTGATGGCGCTGGCCCGGGGACTGCGCGTGGGCATCGACCTGGAGGTCCGGCGGGCGCGCCCGAAGGCCCAGGTGCTGGCGCGCCGATTCTTCGCCCCCGCGGAAGCCGCCGAGCTGGACGCGCTTCCCGACGACGCCCGCGAGGCCGCCTTCGTGCGCCTGTGGTGCGCCAAGGAGGCGGTGCTGAAGGCGCATGGCCAGGGCATCTCCTTCGGCCTCCACCGGCTGGTGTTCGCCCGGGAAGGCAGCGGCGACTGGCGGATGGTGGCCTGCGATCCCGCGCTCGGCACGCCCGCCGACTGGGCCCTGCGCACGTTCCGCCCGGCGCCCGACTACCTGGCCACGGTCGCCTGGCGCGACCGCTGGCGGTGACCCCGGCGCCTACAATGGCGCCATGCACACCGATCCCCACGCCGCGCTCGACGACGGCCTCGTCGCGCTGGGCCTCGACCCGGCGCTGGCCGATCCGCTGCGCCGCTACCTGGCCCTGCTCGCGCGCTGGAACCGCACCTACAACCTGACCGCCATCCGCGATCCCGGCGAGATGGTGACCCTGCACCTGCTGGACTCGCTGTCGATGCACGCCCACGCGCGCGGGCTCTCCACGCTCGCCGACCTCGGCACCGGCGCCGGGCTGCCAGGCATCCCGCTGGCGATCGCGCTGCCCGGCCTCGAGGTCACGCTAGTCGAGTCCAATGGCAAGAAGGCGCGCTTCCTGCGCGAGGCCGTGCGCACGCTCGGGCTGTCGAACGCACGGGTGGCCGAGTCGCGGGCGGAGGCCGTGGACCTGCCCGGCGCCTTCGACGCGATCACCGCGCGCGCAATGGCCACGCTCGCCGACATCCTCGCCGCCGGCGGCCACCTGCTGGCCCCGGGAGGCCGGCTGCTGGCGATGAAGGGCGCGCGCCCGGATGCCGAGATCGCCGAGCTCCCCGCCGGCTGGCGCCTGGAAGCGGTGCATCGGCTGGCCGTCCCGGGGCTTGACGCCGATCGCCACCTGGTGGTGGTGGGCCGCGCGGCGCCCGGCGGGGCATAATCACGGGCCCGGCCGGGGTTTGAGGGCCGGGACTTCCCGCCGCATTCCTGCATCGAGGCAGCCCGAGCCCATGGCCCGCATCATCGCCATCGCCAACCAGAAGGGCGGCGTCGGAAAGACGACCACGGCGGTGAACCTCGCCTCGGCCCTGGCGCAGACGCCCAAGCGCGTGCTGCTGGTCGACCTCGACGCGCAGGGCAATGCCACCATGGGCAGCGGCGTGGACAAGCGCGAGCTCGCGGCCTCCACCTGCGACGTTCTGCTGGAAGAGGTGCACGCGGCGGACGCGGTGGTGCGCGCGCCCGAGGGCTTCGACCTGCTCCCGGGCAACACCGACCTCACCGCGGCCGAGATCGAGCTGATGGACGAGGAGGGCCGCGAGCAGCGCCTCAAGCGCGCGCTGGAGCCGCTGCGCGAGCGCTACGACTTCATCATCATCGACTGCCCGCCGGCGCTGTCCCTGCTCACGCTCAACGCCTTGACCGCCGCCGACAGCGTGCTGGTGCCGATGCAGTGCGAGTACTATGCGCTCGAGGGCCTGACCTCGCTGCTGCAGACCATCGGCGCGCTCAAGGCGAAGCTCAACCCGGCGCTCGAGATCGAGGGCGTCCTGCGCACCATGTTCGACGTGCGCAACAACCTCGCCAACGCCGTGTCGGCCGAACTCGTCGAGCACTTCGGCGACCAGGTCTTCCACACCATCGTGCCGCGCAACGTGCGCCTGGCCGAGGCGCCCAGCCACGGCCAGAGCATCGTCGGCTACGACCGCGGCTCGCGCGGGGCGATCGCCTACCTCGGCCTGGCCGGGGAGATGCTGCGGCGCCAGCGCGAGCGCGAACAGAAGGAGAAGGCGGCATGACCGCTGGCAAGAAGGCCGCGCCGGCGAAGGCGGCGGCGAAGAAGCGCGGCCTGGGCCGCGGGCTCGAGGCCCTGCTCGGGCCGCGGGCGGCGGAAGAGGCCCCGGCGCTCGAAGCCCGCCCCGGCGACGCCCTGCGCACGCTGCCGGTGGACGCGCTGGCCCCGGGCAAGTACCAGCCGCGCCGGCACATGGACCCGGCCAAGCTGGCCGAGCTGTCGGAATCGATCCGCGCCCAGGGCGTGATCCAGCCGATCGTGGTCCGGCAGCTCCCCGACCGCACCTTCGAGATCATCGCCGGCGAGCGCCGCTGGCGCGCCTCGCGCGAGGCCGGGCTGGCCGAGGTGCCGGTGGTGGTGCGCGAGGTCGACGACCGCACGGTCGTGGCCATGGCGCTGATCGAGAACATCCAGCGCGAGGACCTGAACCCGCTGGAAGAGGCGCAGGCCCTGGAGCGCCTGATCGACGAATTCGACCTGACGCACGCCCAGGCGGCCGAGGCCGTGGGCCGCTCGCGCGCGGCGGTCTCCAACCTGCTGCGCCTGCTGGAGCTGCCGCCGGCGATCCGCGCCCTGCTCGAGGCCCGGCGCCTGGAAATGGGGCACGCCCGCGCCCTGCTGACCCTGTCACCGGACCTGGCGAGCAAGCTGGCCTCCGACGCCGCCGAGCACGGCTGGTCGGTGCGCGAGGTGGAGCACCGCGCCCAGCAGTTCGCGGCCGGCCGGCTGCCGACGGCGGCGAAGAAGAAGGGCGGCACCGCGGCGCGACCGCAGGCCGACATCGTGGCGCTGGAGAACGAGCTGTCCGAGGTCCTGGCGACCCGGGTGAGCATCGCCCACGGGCGCGGCAACCGGGGCCGCCTGGTGATCCATTACAGCGACCTGGACGCGCTGGACGGCGTCCTGGAGCGCCTGCGCGGCCAGCGCTGAGCCGCCCGCGGCCGGCTTCCGCGGGAAAGCAGCGGTCTCCGTGGGAGGCAGTGGTCTCTGTGGGAGGCAGTGGTCTCTGTGGGAGACAGTGGTCTCTGTGGGAGACAGTGGTCTCTGTAGGAGGCAGTGGTGTCTGTGGGAGCGGCTATAGCCGCGATCGGGTCCCGTGCCGCAATCGCGGCTATAGCCGCTCCCACAAAAGGCCCGCCCGCTTGCCGGTGGGCACAGAACCCCGCATAATGCTCGGCTCGCTGCGTCCGGACGCCCCGCAAGTGCGTCCCCGGCGGCCCGGAATGCGATCCGGTGCCCGGCCCGGCAGCGAACCCGACCCGCATCGCATGGCAGGCCCCCAGGGGCGCGCCGGGGCCGCCGTCCCCCAGGCCATGGGGTAGACCCAGACACCATCGAGGTGCGTTATGTCCCGAGTTTGCCAGGTCACCGGCAAGGGCGTGCAGACGGGTAACAACGTCTCCCACGCCAACAACAAGACCCGCCGCCGCTTCCTCCCGAACCTGCACGAGCGCCGGTTCTGGGTCGCCAGCGAGAACCGCTGGGTGAAGCTGCGCGTTTCCACCGCCGCCATGCGCACCATCGACAAGAACGGCATCGACTCGGTCCTGGCCGAGCTGCGTGCCCGCGGCGAGAAGATCTGAGGAGACCACCATGCCCAGCAAGCGCGACAAGATCCGTCTGATCTCCTCGGCCAACACCGGCCACTTCTACACCACCGACAAGAACAAGAAGAACACGCCCGGCAAGATGGAGATCAAGAAGTACGATCCCGTGGTCCGGAAGCACGTGATCTACAAGGAAGGCAAGATCAAGTAAGGCCTGCCTTCCCAGGTCCGCGAAAAGCCCGCCGCAAGGCGGGCTTCCTGTTTGCGCGGACCGCACAGCGGCGACGCGGGGGCGGCCGTGGCCGCGAGGCAGGCGCTATGCTCCCCGGGTAGCCCTGCCCCGTCTTGTGGGAGCGGCTACAGCCGCGATCGGCGACTCCGCAAGGCCAGGCTTCCGGAAGCCGCAGATCCCGATCGCAGCCATAGCTGCTACTGCTGGGAGGGAGGTGGATGCTGCCGGGCTGGATCCTGCTGCTGGTGTCGCTGGGCTACGCCGCGCTGCTGTTCGCGGTGGCCTGGTGGGGCGACCGCCACCCGGTGCACATGCGCGCCGGGGGCACCTGGCTGCGACCGCTCGTGTACAGCCTGTCGCTGGCGGTCTACTGCTCGTCGTGGACCTTCTACGGCGCCGTGGGCACGGCCACCCGCAACGGCATCGGTTACTTCGCGATCTACCTCGGCCCGCTGCTGATGCTGCTGTTCGGCTGGCGCATCCTCGAGCGCCTGGCGCTGGTCGCGCAGGGCCAGAGCACGGTCTCGATCGCCGACTTCATCGCCGCCCGCTACGGGCGGGCGCAGCGGCTGGCGGCCCTGGTCACCCTGATCGCCCTCATCGCCGCGGTGCCGTACCTGGCGCTGCAGTACAAGGCGGTGGCGCTGAGCCTGAACGTCCTCGGCGGCGGCGACGAACTGCTGGCCAGCGTCGGCGACCCGGCGCTCTACGTGGCGGTGCTGATGGCGCTGTTCGCGATCCTCTACGGCACCCGCCAGGTGGACGCCACCGAGCACCGCCCGGGCATGATGCTGGCGATCGCGCTGGAGTCGATGGTCAAGCTGGTGGCGCTGGTCTTCGTCGGCCTGTTCGCCGTGGCCTGGTTCGGCGGCCGCGAACTGCCGCTGGCCGAGGCCACGGGCACCCTGCTGTCGCAATCGGCGCCGGTCGGCTTCATCGGCCAGACCCTGCTCGCGTTCACCGCGATCCTCTGCCTGCCGCGCCAGTTCCACGTCGCGGTCGTGGAATGCATGGACGTGGGCGACATCCGCCGCGCGCGCTGGATGTTCGGCGGCTACCTGATCCTGGTCTCGCTGGCGGTACTGCCGATCGCCGCCGCCGGCCTCGCGATGGCGGGCACCGGCCACGGCGGCCAGGCCGACACCCTGGTGTTGGAGCTGCCGATGCGGGAGGGCCGCGACCTGCTGGCACTGTTCGCCTACGTCGGCGGCTTCTCGGCGGCCACCGGCATGGTGATCGTGTCCAGCGTGGCGCTCGCGACCATGGTCTCCAACGACCTGGTGATGCCGCCGCTGCTGGCGCGGGGCTGGGCGCAGCGGCGCGGCGGAAACGTCGCCTCGACCGTGCTCTGGATCCGCCGGGTCGCCATCCTCTGTTTCGCGGCCATGGCCTACGGCTACTACCGGGTCAGCGGCAGCGACACCACGCTGGCGTCCTACGGCCTGATGTCCTTCGCCGCCGTGGCGCAGTTCGCGCCGGCGCTGATCGGCGGCCTGTACTGGCGCGGCGCCAGCCGCCAGGGCGTCGAGGCCGGCCTGCTGCTGGGCTTCGCGATGTGGACCTATACCCTGCTCCTGCCCACGCTGACGGAGGCGGGCTGGTTCGGCGGGGACTGGCTGCTGCGGGGGCCGTTCGGCATCGAATGGCTCCGGCCCTACCAGCTGTTCGGGCTGGCGGGCTGGGACCCGCTCACGCACGGCACGTTCTGGTCGCTGCTGGTGAACGTCGGCGCGCTGTTCCTGGTGTCCGCGCGCTGGCGCCCGAGCTTCGAGGAGCGCCTGCGCACCGCGCCCTTCCTCGACCCCTACTCCTCGGCCAAGCTGCTGCCGGGCGGGGGCGTGCCGCACTCCTCGGTGCAGCTGGGCGACCTGATGACGCTGGCCGGCCGCATCGTCGGCGAGTCCACCGCGCGCCGCGCCTTCGCCGACCACGCCGCCGCGAGCGGCCGCGGGCTGGACCCGGCCGCGCCCACGGACCGCGCCTGGGCCCAGTTCACCGAGCGCCTGCTGGCCGCGGCCATCGGCGCCTCCTCGGCGCGGCTGGTGATGACCAGCGCGCTCAAGGGCTCGGGCATGGACGTGGCCGAAGTGGTGGCGGTGCTCGACGAGGCCGGCCAGGACCTGCGCTTCGACCGCGCCATCCTGTCCTCGACCCTGGACAACCTCGACCAGGGCGTGAGCGTGGTCGACCGCGACATGCGCCTCGTGTCCTGGAACCGCCGCTACGCGGAGATGTACAGCTATCCGGAGGGGATGCTCTACGTCGGCCGCCCGGTGGCCGACCTGATCCGCTACAACGCGGAGCGCGGCGAGCTGGGCGGCGGGAACCCGGACATCGAGGCCGAGGTCGAGAAGCGCATCGCGTACATGCGCGCGGGTTCGCCCTACGTCTTCGAGCGCGTGCGGTCCTCCGGCCAGGTCGTGGAGATGCGCGGCCAGCCGCTGCCCGGCGGTGGCTACGTCACCAGCTACAGCGACGTCACCGAGTACAAGCGCGTCGAGCGCGAACTGCGCGAGGTCAACGAGACCCTCGAGCAGCGGGTCGCCGCCCGCACCCGCGAGGCCGAGGCCGCGCAGGCCTCGCGCACGCGCTTCCTGGCCGCGGTCAGCCACGACGTGCTCCAGCCGCTCAACGCCGCGCGGCTGTTCGCGTCGGCGCTGCGCGAAAGCGACACCGCCGCCGAGCAGCGCCACCTGGCCGAGCGCGTGGACACGTCGCTGCGCGCCGCCGAGGAGCTGCTCGAGGGGCTGCTCGACGTCTCGCGCCTGGACACCGGCGCGCTGGCCCCGCAGCTGACGGACTTCGACGCCGCCGAACTCCTGTCCGACCTCGCCGCCCAGTACGCGCCGCTGGCCGCCGCGCGCGGCATCGACCTGCGCATCCATGCCCGCAGCCTGCCGGTGCGCAGCGACCGCCGCCTGCTGCGCCGCGTGCTGCAGAACTTCCTCGCCAACGCCCTGCGCTACACCCGCGAGGGCCGCGTCGTGCTGGCCGCGCGCCCGCGCGCGGGCGAGGTCGAGCTGCAGGTCTGGGACACCGGCCCCGGGATCCCGGAGTACCACCTGCAGCAGATCTTCGACGAGTTCTTCCGCATCGAGCAGCCGGGGAGCTGGGACGCGCAGGGCCTGGGACTCGGGCTGTCGATCTGCCAGCGCATCTCGCGGGTGCTCGGCCACCCGCTCAACGTGCGCTCGCGCACCGGCCGCGGCAGCATGTTCTCGATCCGCGCGCCGCGCTCGCGGCAGGCGCTGGCGCCGCGCCGGCCGGCGCCGGAAGCCAGCCTCCCGGACTCGCTGGAGGGCATGCGGGTGCTCTGCGTCGACAACGACGTCGACATCCTCTCGGGGATGGTGCTGCTGCTCGGCCGCTGGAAGATCGACGTGCTGCGCGCGACCACGGTCGACGAGGCGCTGCGCAAGATGGAGCGGGCCCCCGACGTGCTGCTGGTGGACTACCACCTGCACGACCGCATGGACGGGCTGGACACGCTGGACGCCCTGCGCGAGCACGGGCCGCGGGTGCCCGGCGCGCTGGTGACGGCCGACGGAAGCGACCAGGTGAAGCGGGCGGCACGGGCGCGCGGCTACCGGGTGCTGACCAAGCCGATCAAGCCGGCGTCGCTGCGGGCCTTCCTGGCGGCGCAGCGGAGCGCGCACGTGGCCGGGCACGTGCCCTGACGGGTCGCGTCAGTCGAACTCGTCGGGTTGGGGCGCGATGGCGCCCGGGTCCAGCGCCAGCCTGCCGGCGATCAGTACCGCCTGTGTGCGGTTGTTCGCACCCAGCTTCCGCAGGATCGCGGTCATGTGCGCCTTGACCGTGGCCTCGGACACGCCCAGTTCCCAGGCGATCTGCTTGTTCAGAAGGCCCGCGCCGAGCATCTGCAGCACGCGGAACTGCTGCGGCGTCAGGCCGGCCACGCGCTGGGCGGCATCGTGCTCGTCCGGGCCGGCGGCAGGGGCCGCCTGCGCGGCCGCGGGCGCCCAGCGGTCGCCGTCCAGAACGCGGGCGAGCGCTTCGCCGAGGGTGGCCGAATCGGCCGACTTGGGAATGAAGCCCATGGCGCCGTGGTCGAGCGCGCGGCGCATCACCGCCGGCTCCTCGCGCGCCGAGACCACCACCACCGGCAGTTCGGGATGCCGGGCGCGCAGGTGCACCAGCGCGCTGAAGCCCTGGGCGCCCGGCATGTTGAGGTCGAGCAGGAGCAGGTCGGCGTCGGGCTCGGACTCGACCAGGGCATAGAGCGTCTCCACGCTCTCCGCCTCGCGCAGCGTGGCCCCCGGCAGGATCCGCGCGACCACGCCCCGCAGCGCTTCGCGGAACAGGGGGTGGTCGTCGGCGATCAGCAGGGTGGCCACGTCGGATCAGGCACCCCGCCGGTTGCCCAGCAGCGCATCGACCACCGACGGATCGGCGAGCGTGCTGGTGTCGCCGAGCTGGTCCGGCGCGTTCTCGGCGATCTTGCGCAGGATCCGGCGCATAATCTTGCCCGAGCGCGTCTTCGGCAGCGCCGGCGCCCACTGCAGGAAGTCGGGCGATGCGATCGGGCCGATCTCCCTGCGCACGTGGGCCACCAGTTCCTTCAGCAGTTCGTCGCTCTCGACCTCGCCCGCCACCAGGGTCACGTAGGCGTAGATGCCCTGGCCCTTGACGTCGTGCGGGAAGCCGACGACCGCGGCCTCGGCCACCTTCGGATGCAGGACCAGCGCGCTCTCGACCTCGGCTGTGCCGATGCGGTGGCCGGACACGTTGATCACGTCGTCGACGCGGCCGGTGATCCAGTAGTAGCCGTCGGCGTCGCGGCGGCAGCCATCGCCGGTGAAGTACATGCCGGGGTAGGCGGCGAAGTAGGTGTCGAAGAAGCGCTCGTGGTCGCCGTAGACCGTGCGCATCTGGCCCGGCCAGGAGTCGAGGATGACGAGGTTGCCCTCGGCCTCGCCCTCGAGGATGTTGCCGGCGGCGTCGACGATCGCCGGCTGCACGCCGAAGAACGGGAGCGTGGCCGAGCCGGGCTTGGTCGGCCAGGCGCCGGGCAGCGGCGAGATCAGGATGC